>JGI24145J26757_10000041_pt1 | contig 73825 bp, 60 predicted proteins | sample BarGraIncu01122A_FD_26757 | JGI IMG/M metagenome (IMG submission 26757) | reverse complement strand
AGCAATTATAAAAATATACGCACCAAGTTAGATATTACAAGGCTTTACACAACAATCGGGAACCGATGTTGACGGCGGCATCGGAGGACGCGTAGGACAGAGGCCAGAAGAACAAACCGGCAAAGCTGCCATAGTGCCAGCCACCCCCAACAAGGGCCACCCTCTGACCTGTAGTCTGATAATAATAGTCACTGTAATAAGTAGAGGTTGCGCCACCTACCGCCGTGGGTAACTCGCAGAAAGGCAAATTCGCGTCATATCCCATTGCTGTTGCATATCCGTCAGCGCTCCCGTTTACATAGCCTAATTGCTCATAAGGTGCCGCAAAGACATTGCTTGCATAATTGTCTGCGTTTTTGCAAACCCACGCCTGCCTTTCGTTTATGTTCAGACCGTCCACAACCTGCCAAACATCGCCGTATAAACTTTCTATGCCGTGATATACAAATGATTTCTTTCCGTCTGAATTACTTTTTGGGCTTCCGACGCTTGAGGATAACGCTGCGCTAAATCCTGTTTTCATGCCTGTATTATATAGTCTGTCATTAATAGATAAACTTGCCACCGCACCATCAAAAGTTATTACCGCATTTCCTGCGCCGCCAGAATCGTTCACTCCTATGGCTGTTATGGTTCGTCCGTAAAACCTCTGATTGCCACCTTGCGTTGAACCTGCAGATATAGCCTGTCCTACTGCGTAAAGTGCGGCTGTTGCATTTGCTACTATAGCAGTATTGGTGCTTGTGGTTGCAACTGTAATCAGGTGCGTGTCTGCGTATTGACCGCTTGTGTAACCAGCGACCACACTCTGGCTGTTTATCGTCGCAAACTCTATCAAGAACAATGTCTGCAACAAATCCATAACATGGATATCCATTATCTGATAGCCTTTGATTGCGCCGATATTATTAGCTTTAGCCATAGTCCTAAACTCGACTATATTTTTATTTATCAATGGATATGCGTTAGCTTTTGATTCAAGCTTTGTTCCATCTGTGGTAGTTGCTACATATTTTCCCACGTCAACATAATCAAGTTCTAAGCCTGTTGATTGGTTTTTAAAGCACTCTGGCAAATATGCGCCTGCGAACGGCTTTCGACTTATCTGTCTTGGCTTATATCCGCTGGCATCAGCCTTCTTGATATACATTTTAGGTATGCGTATAAATACATTACCGTAACTGTCCGTAACCTCTGTGAAATCCTTGAATAGCGGCGTTAAGTCAAACTCGTTGTAGGCTTTAACGGCATCAACTCCTGCATTGGCAACCGCACCCCTTGCGTCCTGCATCCTTGTTAACGTTGGTGATGAACCTTTGCTCCAAAAACAGCCATAAACTTTATACTTTTCGGCGGCAATTTCAGCCAATTGCGCACTATTCTTTCTCAGTTTCCCGAGGATTATATCTTCATTTTCATACATAAATTAACCCTCCTTATAGCGTATTCCAGGTTGTGCCGTCAAACTCTTTATATGAGGTTATCTCATGCAGCGTTGCATCTATAATCCTCATCGTGCTGCCTGCTCCGCAGTCTGCTATGGTTGGATATGTGTTGGATGCATCCGTTGTTAACGCTTGATATTTTTTAAGGTTTCCACCGGTTGTAATGCCGATCTGTTTTACTGCCATATTTATTCCCCCTTTATAATATTTCTTTTAATTGTATCGGATCTATTGCTATTGGTTGTGCTGCAATCATTTCTTGCATTGCTGTAATTGATTGAACCTGAAATTTAGATACAGTTTCTTCTCGTCGTCGAATTTCTTTAGCAACTATATCTACAAAGAAATTCTTAGGAGTTCTCATTACTTCTCTAGAATCTGTATCTATTGGTACAACGATAAAATCATATATAAGTTCCATATCTTGCTGTTCCTCGCCATAATATGACATATCAGTTGTTCCAGTAGTATATATTTTGATTATTCCAAGTCGTTTATTAAAGAAGAAAGTAACAAATTCTTGATTATCAGTCATTTTAGTCCTCCTTTATGCTATAGCGGTCCAGGCTAATCTAAGACCTGAAATATAAAATCGATTAACTGCTTGCCCTGCATATTGATCAGCCCAGAACTGTCTTGCATCATACCAAGTACCCCAACCATATGCATAAACAGTACCATTGGCATAATCATAAGTAGTGTCATCAACATAAGATGTATATCCAACCATGGTTTCACCGTTATATGGAGTAGGATTTTCTGTATCCATAACCGACACTGTAACTACAAACTGTTTTCCTTTAAATGCGGGGTCAACAGTAATTAATACTCTATTAGAATCACTAGTTAATTTCTCACCAGTATCCATAAGATAATGATAATCCTTATTATTTGAGCCAGAATGTCTAATTAGTCCAGATGCCTGTGCTATTGTGTAATCATTTGCACCATGCATCCACTTACTGTAGGCATCCGTATGCTTAGCAACATCACCTGTACCTCCACCAATTGTAAAAGCTCCGCTAACCAAACTAATTGATAACGAGCCATCTGTAGAGGTAATAGTTCCTGTCTTAAGCAAACTTCCATTTAATATGCCACCAGTTATAAATGTTGCAACTATACTTCCATCTTGAGTAATTGCAGTAGTGAAAGGACCATTAACTCCTGTACTAGAGTAGCCCAATCCACCTATATTCCATCTCCAGACTCTCTGGGCGGTCATTACATCCGTGGTGTCCATTATGAGCATCTCATATGGTTTGCCATCACCATCTTGTCTGATGACCAGGTTACCGCCGAGTGCTCCTGATATTTGTTGAGTTGCATTATCTACGGCTATCTGGAAGTCTGAAGCTGTCTGAACTAACTCTAATCTAACTGCTTGAATTGCCTTACCTACATCACTTATATTTGGTTTGAATGCCCCTAACTCTATTTTCTCAATTCTGTCTGTAATCAGGTTCTTTGCAATCTTAATTACTTTAGCCTTGAGATTAAGACCTAGCTTACTATGTTTGATTGTTACAGTGTCCCCCATAAAGACTGTCTCTAAGATTTGATAATCCTTATATTGCTCAGTCTTGGTGAGCTCTACGAAATCGACTTTATAGTTAAACTGTGGGATATCGCATCCACTATTGAGAATATAATCATTTGCTGCTATAGCTAAATCCGTAACATTTAAGGCATCCGGGAAATCTACCGTCGCTACTTTTGGATGTGGGTAGTTGTTGATGTAAGGACTATCCACATATTTAGCTGCTAACATCAATCCATCCTTGCCCACAGGTAGTATCCTAGTGACTATACCGCTAGTATCAAGCGTTTCTTCTATGCCAACGATATTCTTGCCATAGCTTATCAAAATACCCCTGTCAGCCCCTCTGGACTGGTGAAGATTGATTGTAAAGTTATCTCGTTCTAGTTCTCCCCCGATTTGTTCAATGACACCACCGGTACCCATAATTGCTTCAACTGGATTCTTATATTTGAAAGCCCAAGTGCCAGCCGTGGGAACATCCGATACTGATCTAAAACTATGAGAATATTGCGTATGGTTGAGCATCCAATCGAGAGCACCTGCTCCATTTAAAGCTGTAAGTGTCATATCCTCCAGGAAGTTGTCTATCAAGTCGTAGAAGATATGCCGGGCTTTAACATTAATACCAGCAAGGGTCCTCTTCTTAAAATAGATTCGAAATAACTGATTATCAGCTTTTATAATATGATCTTCTACTAAATTAAGATATTTACCATTAGCATCTAGCGGATGATCTATTTCAACCTCATATGAACCATTAAGTTCTTCGGTCATTGTAGCTGTAATACAATCAGATAATATTCCTAATCCGTTTTTCGTGAAGGTTGTCTCTGTTGCGTCATATACCTTAAGTTTCTTAGAGAATTCACCACCAATTCTAGTTGTGTAAATATAAACATTACTAGCGTTTGTCATAGCGAAGGATTTAACGGCCTTCTTCTTACTTGTAATGGCTATACTACTAGCGTTCGTGAGAGTTACAACCTTTGAGACCTTTTTCTTACCAGTTACAGATACGCTACTCGCATTTGTTATAGCAAAAGTCACAAGTGGATTTCTTCCAGTTACAAGTACATCACTCGCATTTGTTATGGCAAATGTCTTAGAAACCTTCTTGACACCAGTTACAGCCACGGCACTACTATTTGTTATTGCAAATGATAAAGTTGCTCCAGTAGAATATGTTACTACCAGCTTTGGTGCATAGGATGAGCCGCTCTCATAACCGTTCATTTCGGCGTAACCTGTTGAGCCTGAGATCCTTCTGTTTTTGTGCATTAGCATCATTGCGTTTCCGCTGGCCCAGGAACCCTGGTCTACAATTTCTTGAATGACAGAAGATATGTCAGGGGAATCGTACCATGTGCCTGCTACCCACGCCGCGAACGAGTCCCAATTCACAAAGGCCGTTGTCAAGGCTTTTGCTGCGTATGTAGCTTCGGATGTCGGACTTGTAGGCGCCACAACTTTATTAAAATAAATACTTGATTGCATATTTATAGGCGTTGTTTTTGCCCCTGCTCTATATTGGATTTTAGCACTTATTATAGTTGCTCCCTTAGGGATAGTTACATTCAGAAACCTTGCAAAGGCGTGATTATAGTCACCATCATATCCTACTGCATAGGACGATGTTGTAAATGTCCCAGGGTAGGTATAGCCATCATCTGCCGTTGCCGTAACTTGCCCATTAAAAGTTGCCATTAATTCTCACCACCTTCTTGGCGTAGATTGTAGAATAGATTATGTTATGGTGATTGAGCCTGCCGATATGCTATATATACCCTGAGAAGCGAATACTTCATCTGGGGATACATTATACATTGCATACTGCGTTCCTGCTGTTAAAGTATCATAGAACGCAATTGCCTTAACTGTACAAGCTGGTACATCGAAGTTAGGCAGAGTGCCAGTAAGTTGTATCTTACCTGCACCACCTGTTCCTGCGGTATCCCAAGTTACTGCCTTTCTAGCATATGCTGGTGATCCACCAGATACCTCTGTGGTAGCCGTGTCATCAGTAAATAATGCCATATAAGCAAATTTTGCTACCTTTATTGCTTCTAGTGCTGCATTTAGTCCTGCTGCATTTATTGCCATAAATTGTGCCTCCTTAATATCTAAAATTAGGTGTTACTTCCACCTTGGTTACTGTTCCTGTCCAGGATATGGTATTAACTCCTGGTATCAGGTCTTGAAACTCTCCGGTCATATTATTATTCATATTTCCAGCACTACTAAAAGCATTTACTATATCCGAATCAAGAGTTACTGATGTAACTACATTATTCATCATTATTGAGTGCCCGTTGATAGTTATAACAATGGTTCCAGTGCCAAATATCTTTATAACTGGTTTGCTATTGATCATTCCAATATTGTTAATGGTTGAGGGGGATGTAGTTAATGTAATCACATCGTTCGTTGCCGTATATTTGTGCGGTTGGCATTCAAACTGGATTATAAAACTATGAAATTCTCTTATCACTTTGCTGAATTGTATTTGGTTCTTAATAACTGCTTTATAAACCTTTGTAGGCTCATTGCTGAATACAACGTCCCCACCACCATCTAACCAATTACAAATATAATCTATATCGGAGAGATCCCTTATCGTGCATTCGACTGTCTTTATAGTGCTTCTGTAACTTCCTAAGTCATTAGTCAAATACCCATCTCGCCCTTGTACTGGTATTAGTTCCATATCTCGTTCAGCCTTGAAGATTGAAGGCAGTTTATTGACAATCAGAATGCCTGTGCTGTCAATGTCTTTAAATATGAAATAAGGCATTCCCATTTAACCTACCCCCAATCCTAAATTCTTTTGTCTCATGTAGAATGACAGTTCTTCTGCTAAGGACTGTACATCCTGGCTTCGAGCATTATTAAAGTTTTCAATCTGAACTATTAAGCCACCGCCGTTTGCACTTGCGCCAGTTCCGCTATTGTTTGGGCTATCAAGCGTTCCACTTTTTCCGTTCCAACTAACACCTGTTGCGCTGAATGTTCTGGCCGTGTCCTTTATCCCTATGGACATTCCTGATGCCAGTCCTTTGACCGTGTCAAAAAGCTTGCTCTTGTTGCCGTTGATGCCTATTACCATAAGGTCAATCATGTCCGGCATATAAGTGTCGAAATCTGAAAGAGGGCCTTTGTCTGGTACTGAAAAGTGAAGGAAGTTTCTTATATCCTGTGCTACTCCTTCGACCGCTTTTCCTACAGCTCCTGCTGCATTTTGTATTCCTGTTACGATTCCTTGGATTATGTCACTTCCCCATGTTACCGCTTGACTTGGAAGGCTGGTTATCCATGTTATTGCTTGACCGATTCCAGTTTTTACCGCTGCTACCAGACCAGTGATTGCGTTTGTTGCACCCGTCTTCATGCTTGTAAACATGTTTGTTCCCAAAGTCTGTAAAGTTGCAGGAAGTGTCTGGAAGAAGGTTACGAGTCCAGTGAAAAAACCTTTTATGGCCGTTATTGTATTTGTAACTATATTAGACACGGCTGTTTTAAGATTATTCCACGCGTTTGTTGTATTTGTTGTTATGTTCGTCCAAGTGGTTGCTATAAAGGTTACAAAGGCTGTGAACGCTCCTTGGAGGGTAGAAACTAAGGCGTTCCATGTGTTTACAATAAAACTTGTTATACCGTTCCATGCATCCGTTGCTGTAATTGTTATTATTTGCAGCGCGTAGATGAATATTGTTTTTATGTTGTACCATATTGTTTCAAAGTAAGCCGAGATGTTATTCCAAATTGACACTGCATCTGTCTGCAACTTTGTAAAATTACCGGTCACCAAATCAAGGATCAGCAGTATTGCACCGAGAAAAATGTTTTTAATGATTTCCCATGATAGTCTAAAAATATTTGCAATACGCCCAAATATTTCTTGAATTAATATAATCTGTGCTCCGAACTTTGACTGTATAATTTGAACTATTCCATTTATAGCCGCTCCAACCGCAGCTTGTATGCCTGTCCATATTCCTGCTAATCCGGCTATAATTCCATTAAAACCGTTTATAAAACCAGTTACTATGTTTTTAACTCCTGTCACAAACGACGTCTGCAAACCTTGAATAAATTGAGCCGCTCCAGCTGTTGTGTTTGCCCATGCTGTCGAAGCTGCGGCTGGTAAGCCAGTAAAGAAGCCTACTATTCCGTTTATCGCATTACCCACTGTGGTTTTTATACCTTCCCATACCTGGCCCGCGGTTGCCTTTATAGTGTCCCAGTTTTTATAAAGCAGAATTCCTCCACCTACTAACACGGCGATGGCTGCAATGGCTATGCCAATCGGGCCTGTCAATATAGCAAGCATTCCTCCGGCCGCGCCTATCGCTACACTCGCCGCTCCAAATACTCCGACTATTGCGCCTACTGCCGAGATCATACTTCCTACGATGATTAAAACCGGGCCTAATGCCGCAGCTAATCCAAGTACAGTAATGATTGTCATCTGTGTTTGAGGGCTAAGAGTTGCAAATGTGTCAGCAAGCCCTCCCACAGCATCCGCAATGCCTTTTATCGCTGGTGCAAGCGCTTGTTCCAATTTTATTCCTGCAGTGTCAAGGCTTCCGGTCATCTGCTCAACCGCGCTCTTAGTATTGTTCTGCATGGTGCTGGCCATCTCTGCTGCTGCTCCATCACTGTTTTTAAATCCTGTTGTAAGTTTGTCAAGGCCTGCTGGCCCTGCCTGAATTAATGTAAGCATTCCGGACATAGATTCCTGCCCGAATATAGTTGCTATTGCGTTTGCTTTCTGCTCGTCCGTTAAGCCCTTCATTTTGTCTTGTAGATTTCCCACAACCTGAGAGAGTGGAAGCATCTTTCCATTGCTGTCAAAGGCGTTTATTCCGAGGTCTTTCATCATTGTTGCAGCTTCTTTGCTAGGGCTGGACAACTTAGTCAAAGCGCCTCTTAGTGCAGTTCCGGCTGATTCGCCTTTAATTCCGGCATTCGACATTATTCCAATAGCCGCGCTCACTTCTTCTAGGCTTACACCAAGTGCTTTAGCTGGCGGTGCTGCATATTTCAGTGCTTGTCCCATATCGGTTACGCCTGCATTTGTATCTGCTGCTGCCCTGGCTAAAACATCGGCAACATGTCCGGCATCGCCTGCTTCAAGTCCAAATCCATTCAGTGCGCTGGCTGCTACATCTGATGCCGTTGCAATATCTACGCCGCCGGCTGCTGCTAGACTTAACATTCCCGGCATTGCTGCCATTACTTGCTCTGTATTAAATCCGGCACTGGCCATGTTCTCCATACCCTGTGCGACCTCCGATGCGCTAAAAGCCGTATCTGCTCCGAGTTGCAAGGCTTGGTCATTCAGTTTTTTAAACTCGTCTGCTGTTGCTCCTGAAATTGCCTGAACCCTTGACATCTGAGCATCAAAGTCCATGCCTGTTTTTATAGCTGCAGTTCCAATTGCAAGAATAGGCGCTGTTACTCCAATAGTTAAACTCTTTCCTGCACTTGTTGCTCCTTTGCCTATAGCGCTTATTTTATTTCCAGCACTTTCAGCACTTTTTCCAAGCGTTGTCCATTTGCTGGACTGTATGTCGATTTGTTTATTTGTGCTACTGAGTGCTGTTTCAGTTTTAGATAATGCAGCCTTGGCGTTGTTCAACTTAATCTCTAAGTCTTGCGTGGCCTTAGCATCCTTGCCCTTACTGTCTGCGCTTTTCTGATATGCACCTTCTAAGGTTGCAACTTTCTGTTTTTGCAGCTCCAGAGTCTTTACCAGACTTTCGGATTTTACTTTCAAGCCATCAAGGCCTTTGGCATTCGCCCCTAGGGATGCGGTATTCGCTTTAAACTCACTGTCTAAAACTTTAAGTTCCCTGTTTATATTGCTAATGCCGCCTTGAAATCCCGAACTATCAAGCCCAATTTTGACCGCTAAACTTCCTATTTCCTCTGCCATCTACTCACCTCCTATTACAATATATTCAGTAAATTATTGAGGTTGTCGTTGTATTCTTTATGTGCCTTGTATGCTAATAACTCCAAATAATAATATATGTCCATTTCGTCTATGTCGTTTAAAGTCCACTCGCTCTCCAGCAATGAAATGTAAAGCTCTTTGAGCCATTCATCGAGCGTAAGTTTCCCTCCGCCTCCATTACTACTTGGCGGGAAAGTTCTCTAGTCTGCTTGTCACACCTTCCGTTATTCCCTGAATAGTTGCAACTAATGTAGGTATCAGCTTGTCAGCGTCAAGCCCGTCATATAAGTCGTCGCGTGTGAATTTATTTTTGTAAACTTCACAAACGAAGTCGATTAATTTATCTAACCCTTCAGGAGTTAAACTGTTAAAGTCTACTTCTTTTGTAATTTCCGTGGATCTCCTGACCATTCTGGCCTTTATTTTATTAGTAACAAATGTTTTCTGCTCTACCATATCCTCGCCGGATGCGTCCTGCCCGGTTACAATTTCAAGTTTTAATTCCATTATTTGTTTCCTCCTTATAAATAAAAGGGCCCTAGCCCATAACGGGCTAAAGCCTCTTAAAATTAAACTGTAAAGTTTACTACACAGTTAGCTGCAAGTGGAACTCCTGCGGCGCTCTTCACATTTTTAGTTGCTACCGCTACATATGCGCCAACGCTTAAAGATGCTGCCGGGTCCAAGGTAACTACGGTGTTGTTTGTGCCGATGCTCAGTGCTGCTGGTACATCTGTGCCGTCTGCCTTCATAAGGAAGAAGTTTGCAGCTGTTACACAACTTGGCTGAATTGCCTTGTTAAACGTGAATACTGTATTAGCTGTTACTAAAACTCCTGTAGCCGCATCCAAAGGAACAGTTGTTACCGTTGGAGCAACGAGGTCAAGAGTTGGGCTGTAAACTGCATCAAGGAATGTAGCTGGTACTGTCCCGCTGTCCTGATCTGCCGTATACTTCCAGTTTCCATCTACTCTTGGCAGGAATGCAGCTTTAAGTTTTGGTGTCTGGAATTTAACTTTATCCTCTTTAGTAGCCGCTTCGTCCGAGAATTCCTCGAATCTGCCCTGTAAAAGCCAGATGTATTTGTATTTTCCGTTAGCCTTTCCGATTTTAAATCCTATAGCTACATAAGGTGCTAAATCATCATCATTGTAGGTCATAACTCCTGTAGTTGCATTTAGGCTATGGCCTAATATGTCTGCCTGTACTTCAAGAGGTAAATCCTGCTGTTCTACCTCAACATCTATGTCACCGAGTACGGAAGCAACTTCCACCTTTCTGTTGTCTGCATAAAGGCTTTCTGTATTGACTTTAGGTGTGATTTTTACATTTATCAATGGTGCCATAGCCTTTACGGCATCATATGTCATGGCTGTTGTGTCCGTCATTACTGCATAAACTAAGCTTTCAACACCTACTACTGCACTGTGTACTATTCCCATTTGTTATACCTCCTCTAGGTAAAATAATCTTAAAATTTTGTGATAAATTAAAGTATCGCTTTCAAACATTTCTGTTTCGTATGTTTTGCTGAATCCAACCGCCTTTAAAGCTGCGAGAGTGCTATTCCTTAATGTGGTATAGTCTGTCTTGCTCCAAATATCTACCTGGATATAATGTCCCGTGTTCTTCTCTGTATTGTCTGCATAACTTTCGCCTTGCTGCATGTATTCGAAAAAAGTAATATAGGTTGTTGCCGTTCCTGAATATTTCATAAAACTAACTGGAACGCCTATATTATTCAGGGTATCAAGTATTAACTTACTTATCACTTTAACCCCTCCTTCAGCGTATCGGCGATTATTCGTTCTATCTCATTTTTGTTCTTTTCAAAGGCTGGTTGCATAAATGGCCTTGCTGGCATCTTGGACGTTCCAAACTCAATAAATTTACCGTAAAATATTTTACTATTGTCTGCCTTGTCTACACCTACCAATATATATTTCATCCCATCTTTGGTCTGGACATTGCTTGTTTTGAGCCCTTTCCTCAACTTCCCTGTTCTGTCAACGAATTCACTCGTAGACTTTGCATCAGCAAGTACAGGTTCAGCCGCCGCTTGAAGCGCAGTATTGACCAGTTTATTTACATTTACATTCATGGCATTTAATCTATTTATCAGGGCATCAACACCCTCCAGGGATATTTCGCTTGCCATCTATACCACCACCAATAATGCTTTGACTTCCATAAATTTATGTTCGAATTTTATGTCATCAATAAAGGTGATGTTATAAAATGAATTGTTGAACTTAATCCTGAACAGTTTAGTAGTATTTGGGCCCTCAGTGTTTTTGGTAGCATCCAAGTCCTTCAGGTACCTTATAATGTATCTGATTGTATTTTCTGCATTTACAGCAGCAGCCTGAAAGAACTCTCTGCCAAACAAGTTGTTTGCCGAAGCCCAGACTGTTTTATAATCCGTCCATGTTTCTACCGGGAATCCGTTAGCACTTTCACTTTCGGTTAATTTTTGCAAGGTTATCCGGTTGAACAATTCCCCCGTATTCATACTGTAGCCACCTGTGAATATTTAAGGCTACAAAGAATGGTTTCGATTGAAAAGTCAATTTTAGTAGATTTCATATTTATGAAAGTTTCCCGGTTTTCATACCAGTGTGTTACCAATAACCTCACTACCAAAGTGTAAAGATCGTTTGCATAGTCTTTAACTACGCCGGCATTTGCCAAATAAACTTCGGCTGCTAACTGCAGGCTGCTAATCAGGGCATCCTCTTCCGTTCCATCAACTCTTAAAAATAGTTTTAATTCTTCTAATTCCAAACTATCCCCTCCTTAAAAAGGAGAGGGCATATAGCCCTTCCTATTTGATATAATATGTGTCTACTACTGTTCCGTTGAGTGTTGAGTTAAGTTTTATTGTATTTCCGCTTAGATTTACTGCATCAACTGCTACGGTTGATTCAGTGCTCTCTTTTGTATTATTGAGATAGGTCACCAGTACAGTATTATGAGCGAGTCTTGATGGCAGACCCAACTTCTCACCGAAACCGATTGAAACGGTTGCCCCGAGTCCGTCTGCGGCTGGCACAGTAATACTTGTTACTGTTTTAAACGCCTTTGAGCCTTCGACGGCTCCTGTAGTGTTAGCAGTAAATGCTGGGAGGGTTTCTGTTATCGCTAAATCCTCAAAATTTGTTCCGCCAATAATTACTGCAACGGCTTTGATGTCTCCGGAGGTTCCTCCTGCTGTTGCTGTAATGCTTCTTGGCACCGAAGGATTAGTTATTCCGGTTATAATCACATCTAATGGTGATAAGCCTCCGGAAAACGCTACTGAACCTGACTGGCCGGTTGCTATTGCTGCCGTATCCCAATTTCCGCCAGCTGCACAAGTTACTCCACCAACTGCTACACCGCCAACAGTTGTTAAAGCTCTTATTGCTGCCTGGATTAGTGATGCGGTGTTCTTTGCTGCGGTTGTATTAGCAAGCGCTATATTAATTGTTTTGGTCCCGTCTGTTTTTGTTACTGCCAAAGTATCACCTGCTGCTGTTGTCAGTAAAACATTTAAACTGTTGCCGGTTGATCCCAGCACTACAGTTTCTGTGATTGTCAAAATATCAGTTATCGCTGATGCTGCTTTAACCACTGCCGCCGCTGCTACATTTATAGCCGGACATGCTTTAGCAACGTGGATTCCGTCTGCTACTGCCGCGGTTGCCTTAGCTGCGGCAACTTGGTAGTGCATCATTTTTGCTGCCACTGCATTTTTACCAACGGTTATAATTGCAGCATCTTCGTAATGTATCTCGCCGCCGATTACGGTTCTGTTTCCGCCTTGGTCTTCATAATTCTTAGGTATATATGACACAAATATCACTCCTTATAAAAAAAATTTAAAAGGGTTTTTACACCCTTTGGTTTAAACTATTGTTATCTGTCCGTAAACTACAGCGCTTGAATCTGCAATTTCTATATCGTCTCTCACTATTGCTCTGATGTCTGTTCTGTTGTTCTGGAATGATGTTCCGCCAAACTGTGTAGCTAAAACGCTCATCTGCTGTCTGTCAAATATAGTACAGAACTCTTTCAGGTCTCCCATGAAAATCGGTGCCAGTGTTGCTACTGTAGGCAACTGTTTGTTAGTTACTACAACAACCGGTTTTCCAGCCAACAGTTTGCCGCTTGCAACGGTAACGTCTGACTTAAGGACGTACTCGCCGTCACCATCTTTCAGAGTATCAAGGTAATTAAATCCGTCCTGGTTAGTTGCAACTATTGCCCCAGCAGCTAGCATTGGATCGAGTGTTACATTTATAGCCTTTTTGATGCCGTCAAAATCAACAATTGGAACTGGTGATAATGTCTTTAATTTTGCGACTATCATCGCATTTCTTGTAGCTATGGATTTCCTTAACAACCATTTTTCAAGGTAAGCCATCAAGTTCTGGTCTGTATCGTTCATAAGGTTGTTTGGTACTGGCAGAATGCCGCCCTTATCAACGATAGTGTAGGCAATTGGCAGGAACTGTGGAGTTGATGCAGCTGGTACATCACTGCCTTCAGCAAAAGTTGCGAAAGGTACTATGTCAGCGTATTTCTCGATTACTCTTGATCCAGTAAGAGTTGAAACCGGCTCAACATTTACATAGTTCTCAAGCAAAGGAAGATCTCTTTTGAGTTCCATTATTCTTGTCTGGATGTCCTGCGGTATAATAAATCCGCCATCAGTTCCGGATGTTGAAGATAATGCAGCCTGTGTATTTAGCAGGGATGCTTCTTCCTCTGTTAATTTTTTGCCCTTGAAAGCTTTGAAGAATACATCCTTGTATTCGATTTTGTTCTCTTTTGCCTTTGGCAGTTCTACTGGAAGTTCAAGAGCCGCCTGAGCGTCTATTTCGGTCTGTAGATCAGCCTTTTTCTGCAAATTTCTGACTTCATCCATCATTGCCTCTGCATCTACCACCTTGTTTTCAGCGAGTAATGCTTTTACCTGGTCTTTCTTGCCGTTTAACGCTTCAAAAATTATTCTAAGTTCCTTTGTCATTTGTATATTCCTCCTTAAATTTAAAAATTAGAGTTGCAATTCTAACTCTAATTTCTGTTTTAGTATTTTATTTTGTTCTGCCTTGTCTGTAACTTTGATAAATTTAGGTGTATTTTTATATTTGTTTAGGATTTCAAAATCACTTACGCTTGCCGCAACAGCCTTTTCTTCTTCAACAACATCGCATAAACCCAAATCCATGCATTCATTTGCTGTAAGCCATGTTTCAGCATCCAGCAGCGCTACTAAATCCTCTTGTTTCATGCCGGCTGCTTTTGCTAAATATGTTTCTTGTATGCTTAGACCAATTTTATCCAGATCATCAGCCATTTTTCTAAAGTCGGTAGAATTACCTTGTGCTATGGACCATGGATTATGGATCATGAGCATTGAGTTGCAGGGCATATGGATTGTATCTCCAGCCATCGCTATTACAGAAGCGATAGAAGCAGCCAAGCCATCAATATGCACATTTATAATTGCTTTGTTTCTTCTAAGCATGGAATAGATGGCCTGCCCTGCGAATACATCGCCCCCTGGGCTATTTATATACACATTTAGGGCACTTATATCTCCAAGTGCATCCAACTCTTCCTTGAAGCCAGCTGGTGTTATCTCGCTGCCATCTGAAAACCAACCGCCCTGAGAGTTTGCTATCTCTCCATAGATGCATAATTCGCCTTCGTTATTTCCCAGTGCTTTAAAATTCCAAAATTTCTTCTTTGCCAAATCTTCTCACCTCCCTTCAAGGCATAAAAATACGTTAAGGTGTCTTGGTTGTTGAGTTAGCCTTCGACATTTGATATTCATCCACAAGGGAGGCGCTGACATGGTTGAGATCGACTCTGTGAGCATCGCCTTCAGGGCCTATACTGTCTTTATCCTCTAGTTCAAGCACATCATTAATGCTAAACGCGCCGATACCAGTCATTGCTGTATAGTATGCTGCTCGCCCGGCTGAATCTGCTCTCATGGCGTTATCCATGTCGAATTTTATATAATGTCCTTTGTCTTTAGGTGTTACAAAAAGCTTGTAGCCAAACTCTTCCTCCCAACACACCACCGATGGCTGAATACAGTCTTGTATAAAGTCCATTGATTGCTGCTCTATGTTGCTAAAGGTCGCATTTGCCAATTCCCCGATTTTATGCGGAGGCACGTTAAATATTTTTGCTATCTCACCAACATTAAATTTGTTTGTTGCTATGAATTCGGCGTCTGCAAGCGGCATGCTAATGCTGGTATATGTCATTCCTGCATCTACAACTGAAACCCCACCGGCGTTATCGACTCCACCGTTTGCCTTTTGCCACTCTGCCCTTACCAAGTCTTTTGCAGCTGCTCCCAGCTGTGCTGGTGTTGTAATTACGCCTTTCGTACTGGTTCCGTTTTTATAAAATCCACCTATAAACTTATTGGTTGCCTGCATTACCCCCAGGGTTTCTCTCGCAACCTGTATGGGACTTTTACCTTTAACCCCGTTAAGGCTCAGATAAGGCAGTTTAATAATTTCACTTTCCTGCAGCCTCAGTGTTTGATTTTTAAAAGTAGTTATATAGGTATACAAGCCAGTTTCAATGTCTAAATATTCGCTGGTGCCGTCAGGTGGCAATAGCCATAATGCCTTTACTCCTTTTCTGTCGCTCTCAATATAGATATAGGCTGTACCCCATAGGTTTTGATGCACTGCTATAGTGTGTTTAAAATTAAAAGGTGTTGTGAACTCATTCGGCCTTGTTTCCAGCAAGTACGCTACTTGATGTGCCCTGTCTCGCTCCCTGCCTGTCGGTGTGGTCTTAAAAACCTGCATAGGCAGCTTTGCTATTGCATTGGCTTTGACATCTATGCACGCATAGACTGTTGCAATGTTTAAACTTGTGATAGATGTTATCGTTTCGCCGCTTGATGTCAGTGTGTTCCCGCTAAACAGATTAATAAACCAATCGGCCGGGTTTATAAGTGAACTTGAATCATTTTTAGCGTTTAAAAGTTTATTAAATAACAATTTTTAATCACCCCCCTTCAAAAAATGTAAAATAAAAACACTTACTAAACAGTAAGTGCTAATTGTTGGCAACTATCTTTGTAGTTTAAAAAATAAAGAGAACCAGACTGCAATCTGATTCTCCGTGAAACATAGGCAGGTTGGTACTCCTGCATCTCCTACCGCTAAGGTTGCAACCTTAGCGAGGTGGCGGCGACCTGTTCCGCCCTCTATGCTTCCAAAAGGGCTACCATGCGTATTATATCTCCACCACCGATGTTATCATCTAGACCATGGAGTTGACACCTTGTACTTCGGCATCGTAACGTGGCTCTGGGGCACATTGCTAAGAGGTGCGAGCGGGACTTTTCGGTGAAAGAAACAGGAGTTACACCTGTATCGGCGACGGTTATTAACCATTGTGTCGCCACCGTTTATTAGACGGCTGCTGTTCTGTCAAGCTTCTATTCTTTCATGTAAAAGCTTATGACTTTCGTCATTCAAGGGCATAAGCTAAACCCTGCTCAGTTTATTAGGTCTGGCAACCCGCAATGTGGTAAGCCGCTCCGGAACCCACATCCTCTCGTCAGAGGTTCTTACTTCGTCCTATCCTCTCAAGGATTAACTATTCGGATGTTTACTATATTGCAAGTATTAGTTGTTGCTTGTCGTCTTGGATGTTTAGAAATTCAAGTATGAACTTTTCTCTTTTTTTGTTGTAATACCTATGTTTTGGATACCATTCCTTGAAGTCTTTAACACCTTTGCTGCTGTTACAGCTTCTGCAAGCAGGGATGATATTATTGTGAGTGTATTCTCCATGTTTGCTTAAAGGTATAAAATGTTCTTGTTCTAACGGATGCTCTTTACCGCAGTATGCGCATTTATTGTTAAAATGAATCTTTATTTTTTCCCATTGCTCAATTGTGAGGCTTGCAAATAGTTGATTTTTTCTTGCTCTTCGAGTTTGGCGGATTTTGCGATATATTTCAGGGTTGTTTTTTTGGTATTGCTTGCCAAGTTCTCTTAGTTTTATTTTGTTTTGTTCATAATATTGGTTCATATATTCTGATAGTTTTTCTTTATTTTCTTGACGCCATAGTTTCATACGTTCAGATTTATGTTCTTTATTTGCTTCACGATATTGTTTTTGTTGACTTGCTGATCTTTCCTTATTCTCTTCATACCATTTAGTTCCGTATTGCTTGTTATATTCAGCTACATGTTCTTTATTTTCTTCACGCCATAGTTTCATACGTTCATTTACGCTTTCTCTGTTGGCTTCATACCATTGCTTATATTGTTTTGTTTTACAAATCTTGCATTTCTTTGCAAGGCCATCTTTCTCGCTTTTCAGTTTCCCAAACATCTCAACTGGCTTTTCAATTCCACACTCGCTACAAACTTTAGTTTCCATAATTCTCACCTCTTAAATATATTATAACATAATGTCCAAGGACTTGCAAGGACTTTTAATATATAGTATGATATGTTCGAGGTGATATTTATGGCTAATAAAGATTTAAAAACAAGGACTCCAATGTCTAATGCTATCGACACAAAGTTGTTTGATGGATTAAAAGCATATTCTAAAGAAACAGGAATTCCACTATCCAAATTATTAGATAAAGCAATAGAACTATTTCTAAAGTCTACTGAAAAGTAGGCTTTTTAATTTTTGGGTAGCTTTCTTGCTAATAACAGCCCGAACAATAAACATATTATTCCTACTAAATAACTGCCAGCAATTTTGTTTACCCCATAAGTCGTGGATATAATAATTATTACACCCGAAAGAATAAAAAAATCTTCCTTGTATTTGCCAAGAATTGATAAGACCTTTAACCATTTTTCCATATTCCACCTCACTAAAAACTGAATCCTTCAGAAAGTATATACTTGTTTAAGTCAATTACCACTTCAGTGCTTATTCCTCTGACATGAGCATTAATTAAAGCAGCTATAGGATCTATTCTTTGCACCGCTTTTCCCTTGTCCAGCATTATGTTTCCGTTGTGATCCTCTCTCGTTATTGCATTGCCTATGGCCCATGTTAACACCGGATTGTTGTTGTGGATTATATTTCCCTGGTAAACTTTTACTCTAAAATCCTTTGTTGGCTCCCCAAGTGTAGGTATGCCCTGCGGAATATCCACAGGAATGAACTCCAGCTTTTCAAGTTCATATCTAAGCCAGGTCGCTAGGTATCTGTCATAGCAAGTTTCACCTTTGTCCCATCTGTTTTTTTCATATGTTTCTACAATATGCTTTAACACGTAATTATAATCTACCGTGGCACCTGGTGTTACAGTTATCCATCCCTCTCTTACCCAAAGGTCATACGGGACTTTATCAGTCTGCATTTTAGCTGTGAGCGTGTCCTCCGGGATGAAGCTGTGCGACATTACAGCTTTTCTGCCATCTTCCAGCTGTATTTCGTAGCTTACGCTGGTTAAATCGAGTATTGCGGACAAATCTATGCCGGAAATAACAGACAATCCGGTAACATCGGGCCATGGATTTTCTTCACTTGCTCCGCAGGCTCGCCATTTATCCATCTGCATATAGCCGTTATCCTTTTGCTGGACCCATATATTAAGGTTTTTAGTCATAAAGTCAGTCATCTTTTCAGGTATATCTTTTGCAATTTTATAATCCGCCCGCATTGAGTCAATGCCCACATCATAGGTCATTATAATCGGATTCGATTTCTTCCAATTTTCTTCGTCTCCTATGTTGTCGTTTTTATCTAATTCGCAGATCATGGTAAAATAAGCGTCATTACTCATGGATTGATTTAAAAGATTGCTGCAATATTTATATTCCTGCGTATAACATGGATAACTCAAATCTTTTCCGGCGGTAGTTATGATAAACAGCAAGGGTTCCGGCCTCGCCTTCATTCCTGTTGCCATAACAGAGTACATCTCATCCGTGGAATGCTGGTGGTATTCATCTATGCACCCAAACTGCGGATTACTTCCGTCACCATCCTTGCCTTCCTCTTTGCTAACAGGCACCAGTATGCTACCGCTTTTAAGATGCTGGATAGAATCCCTTGTTACCCTAAATTTGTTTTTGAGAGGGCTACCGTTAAGCATCAACTTTGCTTCCTGGAATACTATTCTGCTTTGTTTCATTTTAGTTCCAAGACAAAATGCCTCCGCAGCGTTAACCCCAAAGGCACTTATTTCATATAAGGCAACTCCTGCCATCATTTGTGACTTAGTGTTCTTTCTGGCCACCTCTATAAATGCTTTTCTAAATCTCCTGTACCCCGTGTCCACATGATACCAACCATAGATATTGCACAGGCATAATTTTTGCCAGGTGTTTAAAATAATCGGTTGCTTTTCCAGCACGCCCTTTGCGTGTCGGAGCAGAGCGAACCATTCGACTATTTTTACAGCCTCATCCTCTATCCACTCGTAGGGAAAGTCTTTTGTGTTTTGATTTTCTACATCTCTTAGAAACCTTTGGCAAGCTTGTATTTCTTTTTCACAGGCAATTTCCTTGCTTGTTATCCTGTCGTTGCAATATCCTCTGAGCTCATCAAGTATGGTCATTAGATATTCCCGAACCTATTCTTCAACGGATCTTCTTTTGTGGGTTCTTTTTTAGGTATATTTTTAACTTTTGCCAAAGGGTTGAGGAACAATCTATCCTCCATTTTTATCAACATATCCATTTTCTTATTAATAGCCGATTCTAATTGCAATTCTACATTGGACATCAAAAGCTTCTCAATGTTTTCTTGAAATTCTTCAGGAAACAGGCCCCCGTATTCTGCCCAATCTGCCTGCAAACCACAAACACTATTCCTGATCTCACATAGATTCAAGTATTCGCTGTGCGTCATGCAATATCTTGCTAATAATCCTGCATCACCACTAGAAACAAAGTCAACATCCTTATAAATCTTAGTTATTTCTTTCCATTTTCCATAAGCATTTGCATTATTTTTTATATAACTAGGACATATCAATTTGCTGTTTCCTAGTTTGATTTCAGTCTCTTGTCTTTTCTGAATTTCGGCTTTGGTCAAGTGGCTGGGGTTACCTCCAGCTATGTGCAGATTAATTGGTTTTGCATTTCTACCAGCCATAGCCGGTCACCTCCTTTACATTAAAATGGTCAGCTTAGTTAAAACCTAAGTTGACCATTTTTGGATTCTATTAATTTATTTCCTCTGATTATGTTACATCTTAAGTGAGTAGCTCTAACATTCCCCTTTGTGTGGGTACCACCTTTTGTAAAAGGTATTATGTGGTCTATGCTTGCTGACATAGGATTGGGATAATATAAATTTTTATCAATCTTTTCACCACAAATAGCACATTTCCAGTTATCTTTTTCATATAGATCTAAGGGATCCATGTGTTCATACTCAACATGGAATTTCTTTGCTTTTTTTATATGTTGCATATCGCTAACTACACTTTTATATTTAGGCATATTTTTATCTTCAAACCCTAAATGCTGGCAAAAACATTTTCTTGAACAAAATCTGTTAGGCCTTTTGTTCTTTCCAACAAACTCTTTCCCACAGTGCTCGCAAATAGCCTTATGCTTAGTTATGTCCTTCAAGAAACATTTATTCGAACAATATGTCCTGTTTTCGGCATTGCTTTTAAATTCTTTACCACAAAATATACATTTATGAGTGTACTTCGCAACGCTTTCCCTATATTTATTTTTACAACTACTCGAACAATATAGATTTCCTCTTTTCCCATTAAATTCCTTACCACAATTTAAGCATTTTTTAATTTCGATTTTATTGTTTGAGATTAGTGCCGCACATTTTTCTGAACAACAAATACTTTTCTCAAGAATAGTTTCAAAATCTAAACCACAGCTGGGGCATATTTTTTTATATTTAGGTTTTTCCAGTTTATATCTAGCATGTTTTTCTTTGTCATATTGTGCTTTATTTATTTTCGAACATTCATCTGAACAACATTTTTGTCTGTTTATTTTGCGATCAAATTCTTTACCACATATCTTGCATATTTTAATTATTATAACCACCTCTTAAATATATTATATCATACTTTTGAATACTTTACAATAATACAGGGCAAACTATAATAAATTATGTTACAATATAATTGAGGTGATAAAAATGGAAAAGGTTAAAACATCAATAAGCATAGATAAAGATGTATATGACAAAATAAAGGAACTTGGCGAAAAGGAAGATAGAAGTTTCAGCCAGCAAATCAATAAAATACTGAAAGATTACTTAAAGTCTACTGAAAAGTAGATTTTTTCAATTTTCCGAAAAATTCACATCCCGAAAACCGGCGAAGCTAATTGACCTGTCGATCCTTGGGGCTTGTCATTACAGAGATTGAAGTGTGGGGGGTATGTTCAATTGCCTTTATGAATCTTGTTGTGGCAACTATTACACAGGCTCACAAGGTTATCCAGCACTAGCCTCTTACTGTAGTCTTGTTTAATCTCCTTTATATGATGTACTACATCAGCAGTAATCACTATCCCCATTCTCAAGCACTGTTGGCACAACCCATGATCTCTAGACAAAGCCATTGACCTTACCTTGATCCACGCATTGGAGTTATAAAATTTTACAGACTGTTTATCTCTGTTGTGATCGTATTGTTTACGATTGTCATACTTGCTTAGTGAGTGTTCATCGCAGTATCCACTAGAGTTCCTTGTTAATGCTGTACACTTCTTGCATTGCTTCAAAGGTCTTAGCATCTTATATCTTTAGACTCATCTGATTTGCCTTACCCTGCCATTAACCTTGCAATATGTATGGTTGCTGTCCATGCACTCTCTCATTCCATCATAAGTATTGACAGGTATCTCCATGTATTCGCACGACTGCTTGTGTTCGCACTTCCTCAAAGGGTGACAGTAGCACTCAGGCCTGCCATGTTCCCACTTGATATATAAGACTATATTCATTGCATCATCTCCTTGCATAAAAATAAGACACCAGGCTTATGGGCACCTGGCGTCTTGAAGGGATATCTCTATTCTAATTAGAACATGAATGTGTTCGGTTTTTTCGGTCAATTTAAACAATTTATAATATATTTGAATGACTAAAAATAATTCAACCTCAGAATGTTTTCAATTATATCTAAAGTTAAGTGCTTTCTCGGTATATCTAACACCGCAGATTCAACACCTATTCCATCGCTTTTAAACTCCAAATCTTCTTTTTTAATCAAAAGAGCTATATTGTCAAGTTTCACATTACTAAATAATGTAAGACTTGAATCCCTTAGTTGAAGCACTCTGTAGTTATCATCCACTTCGCCAACTATAATAAATTCGTTATCATATTTATTGAAACTAACTTCTGACAGCCACTTGTATGACTTCGAATCCTTTTTAATCTGATAAATATTAAATTCTAAATCCATATTGCTTTTCTCCTTTCATATTATACCTACAACCTTATTGTTCTTCGTCAACCATCTGTTATGTTTTTGTCTCGGGAAACTTTCGTCATATTCCCCAATATGCCGCGCTACCTGATGCCAGCTCAGCCCGTTGATATAACGCAAACTCATGATCTGTCTCATTTCGCTGTCTGGTATCTCGCATATGTACCTTGATAGCCTGTTATACTCCAAGATGCTTTGCTCCTGCTTGAGTTCTATCAATTTGACAGTGTCCGCTATCTCGGACCGCAACTTATATATCTTGTTCTCATCTATATCTGTGAGTCCTTCTATCTTGATTGACCTCTGCGTATATGGGAAATTAACCATGGATCCCTTGACGCTGTCGGTTGCCGTCTCGTTCTTCACATCCTCCAGCGTCCTCCTGAGTTCATTAATCCTATGCTGGTCTCTCTCTATCTCCCTGTTCAAATGATACAGCTGCGATAGTTCTCCTTTTGTCAAATTCTTGTCCTCCTTATGTCTTGCTCGTGGTTGCACACTTTGCAGTAGAAACACAATCCATCTGGAGCGCTTTTGTTTTTCGAGAAGTTATCTGGTGTTAGCCATCCGTTACAGCACAAACAATGTTTCAAGCCCTCGGCCTTATTAAGCACTGTCTTTATCCTCATCATGCCCTTAACGCTTTCTTGATTCTTAAGACCTATGAACTCTATCTCCTTGTCTATGGCCTCGTTTATTTCTTCAATACTCATTCTCAGCCCTCCTACATATTCATGAATTCGCGTATTAGCTTCTGTCTTTCAGTCAACTCGCCTTCAGTCCCAGTCAGATACCCGGATGTTGTGCTAAATATTTCTACAAGCTGAGCTATCATTTTCAGCCCCGGCTCTGTGTAGCCGTTTTCCAGGTAGTATATATCCGTTTTGCTTATTCCTAACATTTTAGCAAGTTGCTTCGGTGTCAATTCCCTTTCAATCCTTAGATTCCGTACTCTCTCTCCAAACATTCTTTTGTACATTGTTTACCCTCCTTATTGATTGAAACTAAACACATAAGCACAACTCCGATGCTACACCCGATGCACCCCGATACTGCACAAACCGCGACTATAAGACCAATCATTCTTTTTCCCCTTTGCATTGATTAGATCCCGGTTTAAATCCTAAATCAATTACTGAATCGGTTGCTGATACAAGCCCATCCTCTGTCATAATTACAAATGTTTTATATTCTTTTTCGTTTATCGTATTTCCGTTTTCGTCCAAATTTCTGATGATCATTACTGTTTTTTTAGAATTCATTTTTTATCCCCCTTACTTACAATATTTTTGTATTGCGCACTAAAACCTTCTTGAAATTTGGTAAATTACGTTTACTGTTACGCTGTTTCCGGCTTGTTCGCACAATTCATTTTCGCTTGTAATCTTCAATGCCTTATCTGTTAATTCGTCCGGGAATCCTTGTAAACGCATTCGTTCTTTAGCATTTAATATATGCAAATTCCCTTCATAGTCACATACGCAGCATTTTGTTTTCGCCCTGGCTTTTGGCAGGCAGCACATGATTCCATCAATCATATAAAATCTGTCTTGCTGACTACACATTCCTTTTCCGCTTGTATCTGCTTGAACACTTTTAAGAATGCCATGTGTTGATTCTTGGATAGGGAAAACACTTCTTTTCTCGGTGTTTCGATTATGTCCAACAATGTACACTCTTTCCCTGTTTTGTGGTATTCCGAAGTGTTTAGAGTTGAGAATTTGCCACTCTGCATAGTACCCGATTTCATCCAGTTCAATGAGAAGTCTGAGGAAGTCAATCCCTCCGTTAATACTAAGTAAGTTTTTAACGTTCTCAATGAATAGAATTGAGGGTCTATTTTCTTCTTCTGTATCTCTAATAAGTCTTGTAACTGTGAAAAACAGGCTTGAACGCTTACCACTGAATCCCTTTTGATTTCCTGCGATTGATAGGTCTTGGCAAGGGAATCCGAAGCACCAAATGTCTGCTCCAGGAAGTTCATTTGCCCTGACACTTGTAATATCTGTTCCAAACCATTCCTCCTTTTCTGGATCATGTATTGCCACATAACTTCTATTTGCGCTTTCATCAATTTCACAATGCCCCAGGCATTTATGGCCTGCTTGTTGCATTCCCAATCGAAAACCGCCTATTCCACTAAAAAAATCCAAAAATGTCAACTCTCAGCCTCCTATGTTGTGCGCCATTATTTCATAATCCGGTTAAACAAATATGCATGTTTTTCCTGTTATTTTTGCATACTGGTGTTCAAATTGTGCGCCTTTACTGTCCTCCCAGCCCTTTATGAAGCATACTCCCTCGCATACATCTATCATTGTGGTACATACCTTCATGTATTCGTGGTGTTCAAATCCGCCGTTCATGTTTGCTGGGTTCATGACCGCATGCCCTGCGGCCTCAAGGATTTTTTCTGCTTCCCAAAATTGATTCTTGTAATTCTCATTTCCTGTGATTTTGCCAGCTATATATATTTTCATTTATTCCGCCTCCAATTCAAGTAATTTTATATCTACTCTTGGAATTTCTGAGTAACATTTACTTATTAAACATTCCACCACCTGGCTGTCATCGTGATAAGCTATTCCATTGAGTGAATCCAGAATTGCCTTGCAGACGTTGTCGATGTCCGGCTTCTTTGTGGGCCTTATTTTTCCGTTCAGCATTAATTCTCTTTTTTTCTTTGAGGCGCTCTTTGGAATTGTAAAATAACAATATATCTTTGCTGCGAGTTGCCCTTCTAACCGCTTTTTATCTCTGCTTAACATAAAACATTGCTTAACCCAGTTTTCATAATTAATCGTGTCCTGCGGTGTATATGTATGGCCTGTTTTTGTTGACATTCTCGGCCTTGCTTTTGCTTTTGGCTCTCCGGGTATTGTAAATTCAATCATCAAATCACTCCTTTATTAAGGCGGACTCTCGCCCGCCACATTGCTATGATATTATATTTATGCGTTCAATGCCTTTCAGAGCTTCAGTCAGATATTCTTGGATGCTCTTCATAGCTTCATTTCTCCAAGCTCCACCGTCGGCTTCATATAGTGCTGCTTTTGGGCCTGACTGCATCCGGAATATGAACTTGCTTTCTGGCTGCTCAATCTCCGGGAAGGTTCTGTATGGTGCGAGTATTACCGGGTTAGGTACCACCACATCATTCACGCTGGCCACCCCGGTTTTTATTGTTGCTGCCTGGCTTACTCCATCGTCCCCGATCTGCTTTATGCCTTCTTCCTTGATATTGCCTATAACCTTCAGGAGCAGTGCCCTGGCGTTGTTCTCTACAAAGCTACTCTGCAGCATGATATTGAACTGCTCTGTTTCCATGAACCTATCGAAAACTATATTGTTCGGAGTTAATGCCTGGCAAGTCATGAAGCATTCTCTCTCTGCGTCTACCCTAGTTCTGGCTAACAACGAAACTCTTCCTGGGCTTTCCACGTGCACTATAAGTTCTTGGCCTATTTCAATTTCATCCGGATCAGCCTTAATGTAATCTATCAGCGCTGTCAGTGTAGTTGTCTTAAGTGATTCCGGTTTCGGGTATTTTACCTTGTGAAGCGGATTTGTCGAATAGCTCAATCCATCTACCTCTATGATTTCCGTAGCTCCTAAACCTACCAAGTACTCTAAACTATCTCTGCTAAACATTAATATTCCTCCTAAAATTTTATTATTTTACCAACTGAAGACCTTTTAGGTCCTCGACCGTTGGATTCAATACTTCACCCGTCTCACTGTCTACTTTGATTGCAGTCTGTCCAGTGATCTGCTTTTTATATTCTGCTGCCATAATCTCGCCATCCAAGTCTCTGTCTATCAATACCGTGGTATGTACCGACTCCCTTGGCGCTAAGGTTACCTTTGTCACAATATCCACATTGGTGATATCCCTGTCCTCTTTGGCTTCGAAGGTCATATTGATAGTTACTTTCCTTTTTGTTTTATATGGAGTATTGGGATCCGCGATATTCTCCATAACCTCCCTCACTGCCTGGTTCACTCTTTCGGCAAACCCTCCTCCTGCTAAAGCTTCAAGATTTAACATTTTTTCTGACATTGCTATTCCTCCTTTAATTTTAAAATGGTATTTCTCCGTCATCTACTTCGCCTATTCGAATGTACCCTTCGTTACTTTCTGCCGCTGATCCCATATCTGGTTTGCTGGCCCATTCTAAAAACTGTACTTCATCCGATATAACCTCTGTTACATATCTCTTTGTTCCGTCCTTTGCATCGTAATTTCTGACCTGAATTCGTCCGCTGATTCCTACCAGCTTTCCCTTCGCTGTGTAATTTGCGCAGCTTTCAGCGGTTTTTCCGAATACAACTACCGGGATGAAGTCTGCTTCTTTCTCTTTGTCCTTCTGGTACCGCCTGTCTACTGCTATGGTAAACTGCGCTACCGCTGTTCCTGTTCCTGGTGTGAATTTTAAAGCTGGATCAGCTGTTAATCTTCCAATTAAAACAACCTTGTTGATAAGTCCTCACTCCTTTTGTTTTCATGTCTTTTTTTCATGTGGTATGCTGCATGATCTTTGAAAGACATTAGTTTTAAATTTTCGATCCTATTGTCATCTCTCTTGCCATTGATATGATGAACTACTTCATCTCGATTTATGTGTATTCCCAATACGCAACTCATGACTAAAATGTGCTCCATGATATATCCATCCACGTTGCTTCTAGGATGATCAGGAAAATAAACTGCAATATATCCATCGCTTCTTCTTTTCTTATGGCCAATACCTTTCTTTAGCCTAACTTCTCTTAATTTTAGTTTTGCTTCTTCGGTTGTAATTCTCCCCTTTTGCATCATCGACATTTTCGAAAGCGAATCCTCTGAATGTTTATGTCCTTTAAAAGAAAAGGCTGCTTTTTGTTCTCTTGTCTTGATTCCATATTTGTGCAAGTAGTTATAAACTGTTCCAATTGCAATGTCTAATTCTTTTGATATCGTGTGCATTGGTTTATTTTCGTCAATATAAAGCCTTACTAGTACGCTTTTATCTACCTTGTTCATCTCTCTATCCCTCCATGCTTATATATAAATTTGTGAATCATGGCCGCTACCTACCCTTCTGATATTTGTTTCAGTTTTATTTTATCTACCAGGTGTTTGATTTGATCCTTGAAGCCTTCTGGTAATAAGCGATCGTCTTCTTCTCTGGCCTGCATAGTGCCGTACATCTTCATGAAGTTACTCCTGGTTACTTCGATGTTTTCGCTCATGCATATATCCCTCCAACCCATGCATTGCACAACTTTGTATGTTGCTCCAGAGAATAGCTCGGCCGGGTTGCCATAGGAACCACATTTACCGATTGCCCGCCTGACTTCTCTCCAGGCTTCGCCGGCATCGAGAATATCTTCCGGTTTTGTGGTAAGATTCACAGCTGCTTTTCTGATTTCAGCAATATTAGGCGGATATTCACTTGTCATCATCACTTTTTTTAACGCTGCTGATGCGATTTCAAACGGAAGATCGCCTATAAGCTCATGCCATAAAACAACCTTTGCTTCGTTGATTTCAAATCTGGAATAATTAGCAGAAATTAATGTCAGCAACTTAATGGTTTCGGTTTTTTTCATCAACTATTTTCCTCCTCGTGTTTATACTTCTCATAGAGCTCCATAGCTTTTAATGTGTTGGCGTTATATTGACCTGTGCCTTGAGCCTCTGTTTCACCCTTCTTGACATTGTCCTTAAGACACCAAGTGTTTAGCGCCCGGTAATGGTCCTTGTAGCTTCTGCCTTTCCCGTTTGCTATGTAGTTGTCCAGAGCAACGATATTTTTCTTCACAAGCACCTCGCCGAACTTACCTATCAAACCTTGGTACTGCTCTGAAGTGATCTTCACATATTCAATGAGCTCATCGATATCCTTTAAGCTCATATACTTTACTTTGCTTTCTTTTAATTTACTTTCCTTTACTTTACTTTCCCCGTTTTTGTTAACCGAAACTTCTGTATCTTGGGGTTTCTGCATGCACAAACCCTCGTTTAAAGGTGTTTCTGCATGCAATAACGGCTTTTGGGGCATTTCATCCACTCTTCGCTTGAACGCATCACGCACATTATCGATTAAGTTTTGCACCCAGATTACCCCATCTTGAGTCCATAGGGTCTTATCTATGGCATCGAGATCAGACAACGTATTAAGGATATTGTTTGCAGTTTCATCGTTTACGCGGGTTTTTGCAAGCAGAAACTCCCAATTAGCGATATTTCTGCATTCATAAACCATTCCACTAGTGTTTCCTAGTAACTCTAAAAGCTTAAACCAGAAGGCATAACCATCATTTGAATATTTGCTTTCTAATACAAAAATTGTCTTGCCATGGTTTACAGAGTGAGGAAAATATTCAATCGTTTGTTTTTTAGGTCGTGCCATTTAAACACCTACTTTTATGCTCGGATTTATGGCAGGCTTCGCATAAAGTTATGCCATTATCAATCACATATCTTAATTTTTTATGTTTAGCAAAGGTCTTTACATGGTGAGCATTCAAAGCCCCTCCTACTTGACCGCACTTTTGGCAAATGTACTCGTCTCTTTCAAATACTGCTTTTCTCCAGTGTTTATACCGCGTATTTTTTCTATAATCGCTATCAGCCCTATTCCAAAACGGTGTTTCTCTGCCTTTCCACACAATTATTTCATTTGTATCAGGGCTTACGGCAGCATGGAAATCGTCTAAATCTATACCGCAATGTCTTAAATACTGCTTTCCATCGATTAAGCTTTCTTTAAATGCGCACTCAAAACAATAATCTATATTTTCACCTGTGCTGTATCTCGGCCACGCCTCCTCAATTTCTTTGCCGCAGGAATTGCATTCATAAATTTCATATGGACAATTTTCATAGCCATTTTTTATTAAGATTGTTTTTAATAAAGCCATACCCATCCTCCTTACTTACACGACATATACTTCTGTCCCTGTTAGTTTCTGAACCTCTTCCTTGAATCGAACCTCGTTACTGTTATTGCTGCTCAGGTGCAGCAGATATATTTGTTTTACTTGGCTTAAGTCATTTGATTTTAACAGGTCCAGAAGGTGGTCCAGACTCATGTGGCTCTTCATTAATCGAGATGCCAGCTCTATTGGTATATATCCGGCTGCGACACTATGCTGCAGGGTTTCTGTATCATAATTGCACTCAGCCATAATGATGTTTAAACCCTGAAATTTATACTTGATGTAATATGTGTCAGTGAAGTAAAGGAGCTTCTCTCCTGTTTCGTTCGACCTAATTAAAAACCCTAAAGGTTCCGGTGAATCGTGTTGCACATCGAAGGGAAGTATGTCCAAAGTTCCTACCGTTAGTTCTTCAAGCGCTTTAACCCTGCGTATGCGGTGCCCTGTAAGCCTGCACGCCTCAATTGTGCCTTGGGAAGTATATACGTCTACCCCGAGCCTTGCAAGCTCCCTGGCGGCCTTGCTGTGATCTAGGTGGTTATGTGTGATAAGGCAGCCGTCTATCTGAGACAGCTTGAATTGACACCCGATTTGTATTGCCCTTATAGGGATCCCTGCGTCCAGCAGGAGAGTTGTTGCCCCATCGCTTATAAGATAGGCGTTACCGCTGCTGCCGGATGCAAGTACATTGATATCCATTTAAAAATTCAACCCCGGTATGGTTTCCTGTCCTGCTGCCGCCGGAGTATTTAGTATTTCACCTGTTTCTGTATCTACCGCGTGACCGTTGATCTGTTTTGGCGATTCTTCCACCGGAGCGACATCTATAAAGGTTCTGTTTGCATTGGAATCTATCTCGGCCTGGGACTCCATTTCCACATACTTTGCCTCTCGCATTTTCATGAACTGATACGCATCGTCCACCTTTTTGGGATCTCTAGGCATGTGCTTAGCGCTGAATACTTCGCGTTTTATGGTCTTGATGCACATTTCTTCGAACCATCCATTAGACTGCTTTTCGACCTGTTTTCCATTTTCCCAGACCTTCACATTGCCGCCCCAAAACTCTGCAGCCGCGTAACTCGGTTTTCTTTTTTCTATGTCTTTCATGGTCATTATTATCAGCTTGTTTTTTATCGGATCGCTGTACTCGATATACCCAAAACCTCCGATTACATCGCCCCTGTCGAAAGCATTGTTGATTTCGAATTCATAAGATTCGATCTTGATATCCTTGGTCTTTTTAATAGGCCTGAAGGCGTCTGACGAATATACTAGCTCAATGGTTGTGGCCACCGGCTTATCTACTGCGTACTTCTCCGCAATATACTGAATACCGTTATACCCTGGCATCAAGGTGATATCGTACTTCTGTGTTTTATTGTTTTTGTAAGGTATAGGTGACAGGTGGTTGTCCTGCATCATATCAAGGCCCATTCGCGCATAGTGGACTACATCCAAGGCCAGGTCGTTCAGGTTGACATTCGCCCATGTTGTCGGAAGGTTGTTGTCGTACTTGTGATCTTTGTTGTTCTCGTTCTTCCTGATCCTATTTTCTTCTGCGGTCTTGAGCGCTCTGTCTATCCCTATGAAGTACCCTTGTATCAATTGGCGTTGATAGTCTGAAACCTGCAAGGCCCCGGCTACATTGGAACCAAACTCCTTGAGCACCTGTGCGGTGAATCTCTGGCTTATTGGCAGCTCTGGCTGCTCGTTCTGTACTGCTGGTTGATTCGATTGGTTTGACATTGTATATTCCTCCTCTTATTTAGTTGTTAATTTCCAATCTGAGTTTGCTATCTGCCTCTGATACTACTAAGCGGATCACCTGAGTGTTCATCTTTAGGAGCTTTGTTACGCTCTCCGCATTGTCTACGAATACCGGCATTGTTATTCCCCAGTGTAGTGATAGTGCTTCGATTATCTCTAAGCCGGCATTAATCCTTGCCGCGTTATTTGAAAATACAAATGGAACCATCCTGCCGCCTTCAGCTGGGATCATGACCTCGCAATCTTCTTTTNCCCCGCCATTCTGTTGTTCAACAAACAGTCTGAAACGTACATTCTGGAATTTATCATTTATCTTCTCTGTCAGCATGTTGACCTTTGTTTTGATGAATACCTCGCACAGGTATATTCCCTGCTCGAGCTGCTCGTACTCCGCCGCCAGTTTCTTCTCCTGGGCTTCAAGTTCCTTGATGCGTTCCTTCTGGATATTGACTATGCTTATCTTAGATTTAGACTCTTCTTGTTCGCTTATCTTGGTTTGGATGAACCGGATTTTATCGTCCTGGCCAGAAGACAGTTGCCTTATTGTGGCTCCTTTATCTTCTTCGGACTTTCTTAGGCTTGATATCTTGGCCATGATCAGGGAATACTGCTCTGTGCTCTCGAAAGATACCGGCTGTTTTATCTGGGACTGCAGTATTGCCAGGTGCTCTTCTTGGTCCTGAACCGCATTGGTATATTCCGCTATCTGATCTTCAAGTTCTTTGGAGGTAGCTTGCAGCTGTTCAATTATCTCTTTGCTGGCTTCCTTCTGGCCTCTTGCATTGATATTCTCAAGGCGCTTGCCCTTGCTCAGGTTGAAATCCTCCCGTAGCTTCTGGATGCTTTCTTCCGGTAATTCCTGATGGCATGTAGGACACGTTTCTTTTCCCTCGTCCCATGTTTCCTGCTGGATAGCCATGTACTCATTGACGAGATCCGCGCGGCGTTGGTTAAGGTTGTTGATTCTGCGGGTCACGTTTTCAAAGTCTGTTTTCGCATCCTGCAGGCTGGACTTGGCTTTGCTCTGCAGCTGCTTTGCCTGGCTGATTACCGCAAAGATACTCTCGTTCGCTGCGGCCCCCTGGGTAACATGTGCAGTTCTGGCCTCTGACAGCTCGGCATTGGCCTCAGCGATACTGTTTCTCAGACTTGCAAATGCCAAATCACCGTTCATGGCCTGCGCCCTTTCAATCTCGAGGTCGCTTTTCTGATTGGCCAGGCTCTTTATAGCATTGTCTATCGCAGTGGCATTCAATCCCATTATGTTAGGCATCGCCCTTTGCGCTTCGTCTATTCTTCCGGGGATCCCCTGCAGCTGTTTGTTGATCTCTGTTTTCTTGGCTCCGGCAATCTTTTTGTATTCGTCTACCGTGTAAAACTGGTTTGAGGTGCCTGGCATCAACAGATAGTCACGCAGGCCCTTCAGGTCATCAGTGCTGCGCATTACATCTTCGTCTGAAACATCGCCACATATCTCAAGAAGAATCTTCCTGCGGGCATCCCATGTCATTTCTTCCGGGAAATAGTCCGGCATAGTCAACATCTTCATGGTTTCCACGTCCCCGCCGCAATATGCTATGAGTGTTGAAGAATATTCCTTTTCCTTCACCGGGACACCATCTATGTAATAATCTACGGTGTGCCCATCGAGATCTTCTGTCGCTGATCCACGCTTCTTCTTGTAGTTTTCGTGATACACTTTTTTAAGAGTCACTATCCTGCCATCTTCAAGGCTGAATGCGGCCTCTGCAGAATGATCTAGCCTGTGCAGGTCCCCATCAGGTCCTTTGGTTTTTGGCGAGTAGTTTTTCGCCCCGGTGCTGGCCTTATCGAATAGCAGCCATGTAATAGCATTAAATACTGTGGTTTTTCCGGTGGCATTGTCGCCGTATATGCTGGCACTGTTTCCGTTGAATTTGAATTCTTCCGATTTCAAACCTTGGAAGTGTTCAAGTTTTAGAGTTTGAAGTTTCATCTATTTCCCTCCTTAGATGTGATATAATATTCGTGATAGTTTTACTATTGGCGCCTCTCGTAAAGGTGCCTTTTTTATCTCTTGAAATATCTTATGGTTGTTGGTTTTATCATAATTCCTCTTCTTCGAAACAAATATACTTGTTGATTGATTGCTGTTTCAGTGCGTTCCAGAGCAAAACTCATTTCGACAACTCCTATTTTGTCAAAGTAATTAATCAGATACTGCAAATCCTCAAGCGACCACGGTTGCCCCATGTTTTTATGATATTCAGGGTGATATTTCATTCTTTTATAGTTATCAAACTGCACCTGTTCCATTCTTTGTTTCTCCCCCTCCGACTAATCCTTAACGGGTTTAAATATTCCTATAGGTACTAATCCTTTGTCTTTTAATCTCATTTAATATTCCTCCTTAATATTTATATGATAGATAATTGTTTATAATCCTCTTCCTTTTCTAATAGCATTTGTTCTTGGGCCTTATTATAAAAATCTTTTGATATTTCAAACCCATAACTGTTCCTATTCAATTCTCTGCTCGCCCTTAGCGTGGTTCCGCTTCCTGCGCAAGGGTCTATCACTACATCACCCTCATCTGTGAAAATTTCAATCAGCCGTTTTAAAACATTTACTGGCTTCTGCGTGGGGTGTATTTTAGGATATTCTTTTGCACTGTCCCTTTTCCACTCAACCCAGTTGAAAACCATTTTGCCTTTTTGCGTTTCGGTTCTTCCATTGTTGAATTTCGGTAATTTATCACGATACAAAACTACTGCATGCTCTGTTGCACCAACTATTTTCATATTAGCTTTCAGCACTTGTGACGAATAATTTTTGATAAAAAATAGTGGATAACTGTTTTTAAACCCGTGTCTCTTGCCATATTCAGCAACGGTGTGCATCTGCTCAAAGGAACAAAATACAATCATTGCAGGGGCTTTGCCTTTTTCCTTTGGCTCCTTAACAAGTAGCTTGCTACAAAAGTGCATGTATTCAGCGATATTGAAGTTGTGATCTGTATTGAAAAACGCTTTTCCTGCTTTTTTGCTTTCGCCTTTTTTATTGTCGCCGCCAACATACCATTCGGTGCTGGAGGCATAAGCGTTAATTCCTAAGTTATACGGAATATCAGCTATGACTAATTGCGCCTTTGGTATTCCGTATCTTTTATAGTTCTGAAAGTTATCATTGAATAACTCTGTTTTTATTTTTCTGTTGTTTTCGTATTCCACGCTTATTTCTCCTTAATCAATAAATAATTATGCTCATGCAACTTCTCATTTTCCCTTTTCAGTTCCTGGCTAAGATCCATGTAATCTTTACATGCTGCCGCCAGATATTTGTTGACCGCTTTAAGCCTTTTAATTTCCTGCTCGTGTGCGTACCTTTCAGTTGTTACCATCGTTTCGTCTCCTTATCTAATATCAATGTGGTTAGCAGGGTTATTATTAATAGTGTTCCCAATATCAACTCTTTCATTTTTGCGCCTTTATGTATTTCATCATCCTGCGTGACAATGTCCGGTCCTTGATGCCTAGTAATCGCCCTATCTCTACCCATGTCATGGTCTGCTTAAGTTTCAAAACTAGTTTATAGTCGATTGCCATTTTTCTTCGTCCCGGCCTTGGCCTGTCGAACTCGTCCTGTGGTGCAAATGCTCCATGTTGCAGCGCCATGAATGCTTGCTCGCTTGTGTAAAAGTCAGGGCTTACTACCGCGACTAAAAGCGCGTCCCAGTTTTCGCCTAGTGTTTGTACTCTCATTTCCTACCCTCCGAATGTTGCATTGCCTATCAGCGCAGTTCCCAATACAACTAACGTGAATATGATCATGGTTGCACCTGATAAGACCATCAAGATATAATCTATGTCTATATTTTTCATGGCTATATCCTCGCTAAAATTTCGATTATATTCCCAGCTGCTCCAATTACTACGCATAGGGCAGCGGCTGCAATTAATCCTCTAAACCAAAACCACGCTATACTGAGTATGCTGTATTTCCTGAGGTGCCTTTTCTTTCTTGCAGGCTCGTTCTGGTCGATGCCTTCTCGTGTGATTTCCGGATCGGGCCATCTATTATATGTTTCTGTTTCATTGATGTTCATTTAATTCAACTCCCTTTCTATTATTGGTAATATGCTGCTTTGTTTTAGTAGGTCATAGATGAATAGCCTGCCTTTTTGTGTCCAGTAAGTATGAGGTTTATTCTGAACAACTCCGTTTGAATCTACATAGGATTGAGTCTTTGACGATGTATACCCCTTATCTTGATACTTGGCATAAAGAAGCCAGATATATTTCTTCTTGTTTCCCATTTTGTACTGAACGCCATGTTCATTTAACAACTCATTCATTTTTGTACCGCTCATGCCATAGTCTTTGGCTATTACAGATATTGCTACTAGAGATTTGTTCTGTAGTATAAGATCGTAGTAAGTAGCTTTCGGCTGTAGTTCTGCAATTATTTGCTTTTGATGTGCTGATTCTAGACTCAGTCCTTCTACTTGCCTGTTGACATATTCCAGAGCTCTTTTCATTATCATTTCCGGGCTGTTCCATGCTTTCTCAACTTGGATAAAGTACTGTCTTGCCTGTTTGCCTTTTTCGTTTCTGGAAAGCATGCACAACTCTTTGGCCATATCGAGTTTGACGATATGATCCGTGTATTCAGTTTCATTGCCCTGAGCTGTTAGTCTTTTTTGACTAATAGCTATATAGTCATTGTTTTCGCTGAACCCATATTCGGTCATTCTTTCAAACCATTTTGTGTATTGAGTGCCTGCTTCTAAAAACTCGTGAACGTCTCTTCCACTTACCACAACTTCACCATTGTCATTCTCATTGACAGGTATCAATTGCTCATTTTTAAACATTTGCAATTCATTCACTTTCGTTCCTCCTTTACATTATGTTTTTGTATTAATTACGATACTTTTTTATAACGAAAAAGTTCGGCGCTAATGCCGTAGTAATCACATATAATGTTCATTTCTTTAATTGTGTAAAGCTGATAGCCATTGTTCTTCTGGCTTACACTTGAAATAGTCAGCCCCAAAAGTTCTGATAATTCCTTGAGTCCAATATTATTTTCCACTAAAAATGCCTTAAACATGAGAAGAGCGGGACTTTTCTTCCTTTTTGGTTTCATGTTCTCTCACCCCCTTAAATTGTATTATTTACGATACTTTATAGCATTATCATAATGTAAATATGTTTAATTGTCAACACATTATTTGAATATTTTATAAATATTTGTTGCTTAATCGAAACATAGCCATTATACTTACTATAAAAGGAGTTGAGTTTAATGAGCAAATTTTCAGACAGATTATTTACTTTAAGAAAAGAACACAATTTAACCTTGCAAGAAGTTAGTGACATATTAGAAGAACGTTATGGATACACAACTAATAAAGGTATGATTTCAAAATATGAAAAAGGAATACAGGAAGCTAATGTTGCTTTTTTAAATTATACAGCTGAAATATTTGGAGTAACGCTTGAGTATTTAATGGGGAGATCAGATGATAAGTACGGAGAGAATGTTAAGTACAAAGAAATTCCAATACTCGGAACGATAGCCGCTGGAACTCCTATACTGGCTCAGGAGGACATACTTGGTCACGAGTACATAAACCCTTACAGCAATATAGATTTTTGCCTGAAGGTTAAGGGTGACAGCATGATCAATGCCAGGATATTTGATGGCGACATAGTATTCATCCATGCCCAGTGTGAGGTTGAAACTGGTGAAATTGCAGCAGTGCAGATCAATGATGAAGAAGCTACATTAAAGAGAGTTTACATAATTAACGGAAATATTATCCTGCATCCTGAGAATTTGATGTATGAAGATATAGTTATAAACAAAAAAGACCGAAAAGAAGTAACTATATTAGGAAAGGCGGTCATGTTTAAATCGGAGGTGCGATAAGATGGGGAAGATCACACAGAACTCAAACGGATCATGGTCTACTATAGTATATCTGGGGCGTGAGGGTGATAAGAACATCCGTAAGAGTGTGACAGCGGATACAAAACAACATTGCAAGCAGGATGCCGCAGAACTGGAGCATAAAAATAAACTCGGGCAAGTCAACCAGTACAGCAGCATGAAGCTATCTGAATATATGGATTGCTGGCTACATGATAACCGTGGACTATTAGCCCCTACCACTCTTAAAACTTACAATCTATATGCCAGGGCTCACTTTAGACCTTACTTTAAAAATGTCAGAGTAGACAAGATAACCGATGCTATGATAAGGCGCTACCTGTCCGACAAACTGGAGGAACTCTCACCCACAACGGTACGCAAACACTACTTCACGCTGTCCAGGATGCTTGGGGATGCATTAAAAGGTGCTAACCCTTGTATCGGTATCAAAGCCCCTCAAAACGCCGCATTTAAGCCCCATGTGCCTACAGAGGATGAGTTTGCCGCTATTGTCAAAGCCTTTGGAAGCATAAGCAACGAGGATGAAGCTATAATATTGTTAGCCGGATGGTGTGGTCTCAGGCGCGGTGAGATATTTGCCCTTAAATGGGATGATATAAACGATCAGGAAGATACTATAAGAATTGATGAGGCTATGGCTCTCGAAGAAGATGGTTATGACTTTGTTGAAAAGGACCCGAAAAGCAGAAACGGATTCCGCACAATCGCCATACCTAAATATCTGACTGAATTGCTTGCTGATATAAAAAAGAATAAGCATAAGTTCAAGCGGTTTAAAAAATACGGAGGACGGTTGCCAGATATATCGAACCTTGCATTTCAGCAAGATCCACATAGCTTCACCAAAAAGTATGTACGTGTTATAGCTGAGCAGAAACTACCGAAGGTTAGATTTCATGATCTGAGACATTATCATGCTAGTCTATTATATAAAAACAACGTGCCGGACCAGTATGCTGCAGAAAGGTTAGGTCATGACGTGTGGGTGTTAAAGAGAGTTTATCAGCACCTGGGGTTAAAGGAAGAGAAGGAACTGGACGATCAAGTCCGTGACATGTTTAAATAAAAAAGCACCCCACAATGGAGTGCTTTTCTTTTTGTTCCAGTTTCGTTCCAGTTTTGATTCTGAGACCCTCTAAGAATGGCAGGGGTACTAGGATTTGAACCTAGAACCAATGGTTTTGGAGACCACTACTACTCAACTTATGTAAAATACCTCTCGGGGCAGTAATATCAATGCGGCTTGCTTAGGCGTATATTTTTCGTATACGCAACTTATTTGGATGTGGATTTACTTATTATTGCGTGCATTAATTTTTTGTTCCAGTTTTGTTCCAGAAAATTAAAACCAAGACAACCGCATTGGCTTTTATTTTTGTTATTTTGAAATTCGAACTTTTAATTTGTTTATTAAAGTAATACAATTATGATATGGTAATTATTAGAATGTAAAGGGGGAACAAAAACATGAAAAAAATATTAGTAATGGCAATGATGCTAATATGTATAATGGCAGCAGGATGTGCAGCAACAAGTAATTTGACTTCTCAAGAAGATGTTTTGCTGAATAAGTCATATGCATCCTATACAGCTGAGGACAAAACAGCTTTTGGATCAATGCTCTGCAGGGCAGAAATCACAAAAGAAGATTCAAAAAAGATTATGGACTATGTTTATTCACAAAAAATCACAGATCCTGAAAAGAGCGCTTATCTAAATATACTCACAAGCACTACCCCAGACAGAACTGGTCCAGCAACACTGAAGGATTTAGCAAATTCTCTAAAAGAAAAAGAAGCGCTAGCGACATATCAACCCACACAAAATGAAATAGATGAAGCGCAGAAACAAATAAACGCAGCATCCGCCCAAACCACTATTTACCAAGAAGCACAGCCTAAAATTCAGACATATATGGATAGCGAAGTTCTTAAGGATAGCAAGGTAAAACAGTATGCAGATAAATCAATTGTAGATGTAACTACAGGAAAGGTCACAATAACAATAAACCTATTCAGACCATATCTGAAAACTTTGACAGTAGCCGATATTACAAACCTGAGAAACAACTCGGTAGATGCTGTTCAGGAATATATCAGCGAAGTAGGTACAGTAGAAATAGTTCTCAAAAATAACGAAAACACACTTGATACGTACATATTCACTCCATCGGGAGGCTGGGACAAATCAGTAACTCCATGGAAGTAACATAAAAAAGCCAGAGGATAATTCCCCTGGCTTTAACTATACCGTCCCGACTGGTGCGCATCATTGTGAGGCGTGTCAGGTTCTATTCTTTTGGTGCGTAAGCTGCATCCGTCCAGGCTTCGGCGAATATGTACGCTATAATTGCACCGCCGGCCATTACTATTGATACTACCTGCTCAACTGATCCGTTGCTCATGCCCCTTGCTGTCATTAATAAGGTTATAAATCCGGCCAGCATTGTCCAAAACTTTCTACTTGTCAATTTTCTCACCCAGTCCATCTTTAAGGTTTCCATATACTTCACTCCTTTTTTGTTTTATTACTTTGGTCTTTTTGATACTAGCCATGAGCCATAATTCGCCCGTGGTAAACGAGAAAAACGCTGCTACCAATGCAACAGGCTCAACACCAGTCTTCGCGAATACGCTTAACACTGCAACAGTAAACCATATGTTCATGATTACGATCAGCATTACTATTACTTTTGAAAACTGTACTCTATCTTCATTTTCCATTCCATCCCTCCTTAATTATATCCACACATTTTTAGTATGGTGTTTTTACCGACTATGCCGTCTACTGTAAGACCTTTGTTTTTCTGGTAAGCAATTATCTTATCATATGTTTCATGATAAGGAGCATTACCATATGAGTTATCAACTTTGATATTGAACATCTTCTGGATCCAACCAACTAGAATGTTTTTATCTCCCCTTTTAACAAACACTTTTTCCAATGCGCCCATTGTGTTAGTACCGCCCTTACCGTCCTCTAAAAGTGTAGCAATGCCCATTTTATTGATTACGCGCTGCACATCCAGGATGTAAGGATTATAACTTGCGCCTGTTGGGTATTTGATCATGCCTGGTGCAGAAGGAACTGCTGTGACAACCACGTTGTTACCGGATAAAGCTGCCTTAAACGAGCCCCATTTAGCCCAGTTGTTAGCCGCCATACTGCCTGGACACAGTTTGCCCGATGCGTCGTAGTGCCTGACTACATGAGCCAGATCCACACCATATTTATTCATGAGATATTTTGTAAGGTCAACCGCATTTTGCACGGCCTTTGAATAATTGCCTTCACTGTTGATGCAAATCTCAATACCTATGCTGTTATGGTTGCCTATACCTTTAGCACCGCCACCATCACCACAATGCCAGCTTGCATTACTATCCTCAACTGTCTGGATTATATTGTTGTCATCCACAAAGTAGTGAGCAGATGCTTGTCTATCTCCGCCGTTGAAATACTTATAGTGCATTAAGGCATTTGCTCCGGATGCAGGGTTGCCTGTATCGTGGATTACAATATATTGAATATTATTCCCAGACGAGAAGTTGTATTTTATTAACAATTTCTGAATTGGTAGCACTTTAAAACCTCCCTCATTTCGCCGCAAAGATTTTCATCATACCAAAGATATTGCCTGCAATATATGTAGCGATAAAAATCCAAACAGCGATTTTGATTTGTTCATAATTTTTCATAGGCTTGTTTTTTAAATCTTCAATGCTTTGCAACGTTGCCTCCTGATTAGCCGATGTACTTTTTTCCTGTTTTGACTGACTCTCTTGTATCAATTTGAGATAAATTTTTGTTTCGATGTGGCTTTCTTTGATTAGTGTTACTTCCTTAAAAAGGTCTTTGTCATTGCTTTTCAGATCACATATGTCTTTTTCTGCATGATCCATCCGTGTCTCGAGTCCCTTGTTTTCCAATCGCTCACCCCCGTTAAGCTGTCGTTATGCTGATTTTGGCTATCTATAAAAAAAGTACCACCACCAGATTGCCCTCACCTCCGCACTATTACTTTGATACGTTTATGGCATTTTCTTTATCTGTATCAAATACTGAGCTTTGGTATATCCAAGCACATCATGATAATACTGGTATGAGCCGTCATTTACTACTGGAGCAACTACCTGTTCAACATGATGCCTTTGAAAGAAGTGATGATGATGTCTTGAATGGTTTCTACCACAGGCCGAAACCCCGGATGCCGGAATGGATAAAGCAATGATCAGTGCTAGTGTGATTACTGTTCTTTTCATGAACCTACCTCCATTTTTTAAATTAAAAGAGAGCCCTGAGGCTCCCCTGTGTTGTGCGCAATAGTTCTCAAATGTTCATTAAATAAGCCCTAAATACTCTTCTATCCTCGAAATGCGCTCATCGTTTGTAAGTGCTTTCGTTTTCTTTTTTGCATCATATTTATCCTTAATGGCTTTCTGATTGTTCTTTTTATCCTTTAAAATTTTAATTATATGCTCGTTATTATCCACAATTCCACCCCCTACGGTATTAGTAAGGCTAGTATAGCCTCCTGCACGGTTTCGACTTTAGGTTCTAGTATTCCGACTCTTTCTTCGAGCGTTGGTTCTGGCGTATAAGGTTCTGACGGCGCAGGCGCGATTGGTTCTGGCATAGGTGTTAAATCTAAATCCTTAACCACCACATCAACCCAGATATAATCACCCATGTCCACAGGTGCTAATTGCTCAATATAGTGCTTTGTCTCGTCAAATGTTGCCGGTATTGTTGCATATTTTATTTCTTTTGGCATGGATTATTCCTCCTACTTAATAAATTTTACGTAGTATTCAGCCACATCTTTTGTGTGTGAATACTCCAATACTTGTTCAATGGTAGAATTTGTAGCAATATATTCTTTTCTGCAATGCGGTGTCTTGCGCAGGCATTCGTTTATTGCACGCGTTCTTATCCCATAAAACCTCGAAGCTTCTTCGCACGACATAAAAAACCTTTCTTTATTGTCGAATACAACCTTTACTGGATATAAGTTTCTTTTCCATGAATTAAAGCCATGTGTAGTGAACTGTATATTGCCAAGCGAATACCCACCATCATCGTTTATTCTGTCGACCGATATAGCATATTTCGTGTTTTTATTGTTAGCTATAAATTCATTCCACATATCAACAAGTTCTTCTTTGTGTTTATTGCAAAACTCTACCCATTCATAGATATGAGGATATTCCTTACCCGCGTAATGACCATAATGGTCGGTCGTCTTTCCTTTGCAACGATTGAACATACTGCTATATCTTATCCTAAGCACAGCATCCAATTCTTTTATGCCTGTGTCGATTTGAGCATACCATTGCGTTCTATTCGGCATATTATTTCTTTTTAGCCATCTGTTAAAAGTTGAAGGTGTTACACCAACTTTTTTGCATATTTCACTAACACCAATTTTGCTTTTATAATAATCGCTTAAATATTCTTCGTACATATCAACCGCTCCTTTAGTGTATTTAATAATATAATTATATCACAAAATACACTAAANAGCAATTATAAAAATATACGCACCAAGTTAGATATTACAAGGCTTTACACAACAATCGGGAACCGATGTTGACGGCGGCATCGGAGGACGCGTAGGACAGAGGCCAGAAGAACAAACCGGCAAAGCTGCCATAGTGCCAGCCACCCCCAACAAGGGCCACCCTCTGACCTGTAGTCTGATAATAATAGTCACTGTAATAAGTAGAGGTTGCGCCACCTACCGCCGTGGGTAACTCGCAGAAAGGCAAATTCGCGTCATATCCCATTGCTGTTGCATATCCGTCAGCGCTCCCGTTTACATAGCCTAATTGCTCATAAGGTGCCGCAAAGACATTGCTTGCATAATTGTCTGCGTTTTTGCAAACCCACGCCTGCCTTTCGTTTATGTTCAGACCGTCCACAACCTGCCAAACATCGCCGTATAAACTTTCTATGCCGTGATATACAAATGATTTCTTTCCGTCTGAATTACTTTTTGGGCTTCCGACGCTTGAGGATAACGCTGCGCTAAATCCTGTTTTCATGCCTGTATTATATAGTCTGTCATTAATAGATAAACTTGCCACCGCACCATCAAAAGTTATTACCGCATTTCCTGCGCCGCCAGAATCGTTCACTCCTATGGCTGTTATGGTTCGTCCGTAAAACCTCTGATTGCCACCTTGCGTTGAACCTGCAGATATAGCCTGTCCTACTGCGTAAAGTGCGGCTGTTGCATTTGCTACTATAGCAGTATTGGTGCTTGTGGTTGCAACTGTAATCAGGTGCGTGTCTGCGTATTGACCGCTTGTGTAACCAGCGACCACACTCTGGCTGTTTATCGTCGCAAACTCTATCAAGAACAATGTCTGCAACAAATCCATAACATGGATATCCATTATCTGATAGCCTTTGATTGCGCCGATATTATTAGCTTTAGCCATAGTCCTAAACTCGACTATATTTTTATTTATCAATGGATATGCGTTAGCTTTTGATTCAAGCTTTGTTCCATCTGTGGTAGTTGCTACATATTTTCCCACGTCAACATAATCAAGTTCTAAGCCTGTTGATTGGTTTTTAAAGCACTCTGGCAAATATGCGCCTGCGAACGGCTTTCGACTTATCTGTCTTGGCTTATATCCGCTGGCATCAGCCTTCTTGATATACATTTTAGGTATGCGTATAAATACATTACCGTAACTGTCCGTAACCTCTGTGAAATCCTTGAATAGCGGCGTTAAGTCAAACTCGTTGTAGGCTTTAACGGCATCAACTCCTGCATTGGCAACCGCACCCCTTGCGTCCTGCATCCTTGTTAACGTTGGTGATGAACCTTTGCTCCAAAAACAGCCATAAACTTTATACTTTTCGGCGGCAATTTCAGCCAATTGCGCACTATTCTTTCTCAGTTTCCCGAGGATTATATCTTCATTTTCATACATAAATTAACCCTCCTTATAGCGTATTCCAGGTTGTGCCGTCAAACTCTTTATATGAGGTTATCTCATGCAGCGTTGCATCTATAATCCTCATCGTGCTGCCTGCTCCGCAGTCTGCTATGGTTGGATATGTGTTGGATGCATCCGTTGTTAACGCTTGATATTTTTTAAGGTTTCCACCGGTTGTAATGCCGATCTGTTTTACTGCCATATTTATTCCCCCTTTATAATATTTCTTTTAATTGTATCGGATCTATTGCTATTGGTTGTGCTGCAATCATTTCTTGCATTGCTGTAATTGATTGAACCTGAAATTTAGATACAGTTTCTTCTCGTCGTCGAATTTCTTTAGCAACTATATCTACAAAGAAATTCTTAGGAGTTCTCATTACTTCTCTAGAATCTGTATCTATTGGTACAACGATAAAATCATATATAAGTTCCATATCTTGCTGTTCCTCGCCATAATATGACATATCAGTTGTTCCAGTAGTATATATTTTGATTATTCCAAGTCGTTTATTAAAGAAGAAAGTAACAAATTCTTGATTATCAGTCATTTTAGTCCTCCTTTATGCTATAGCGGTCCAGGCTAATCTAAGACCTGAAATATAAAATCGATTAACTGCTTGCCCTGCATATTGATCAGCCCAGAACTGTCTTGCATCATACCAAGTACCCCAACCATATGCATAAACAGTACCATTGGCATAATCATAAGTAGTGTCATCAACATAAGATGTATATCCAACCATGGTTTCACCGTTATATGGAGTAGGATTTTCTGTATCCATAACCGACACTGTAACTACAAACTGTTTTCCTTTAAATGCGGGGTCAACAGTAATTAATACTCTATTAGAATCACTAGTTAATTTCTCACCAGTATCCATAAGATAATGATAATCCTTATTATTTGAGCCAGAATGTCTAATTAGTCCAGATGCCTGTGCTATTGTGTAATCATTTGCACCATGCATCCACTTACTGTAGGCATCCGTATGCTTAGCAACATCACCTGTACCTCCACCAATTGTAAAAGCTCCGCTAACCAAACTAATTGATAACGAGCCATCTGTAGAGGTAATAGTTCCTGTCTTAAGCAAACTTCCATTTAATATGCCACCAGTTATAAATGTTGCAACTATACTTCCATCTTGAGTAATTGCAGTAGTGAAAGGACCATTAACTCCTGTACTAGAGTAGCCCAATCCACCTATATTCCATCTCCAGACTCTCTGGGCGGTCATTACATCCGTGGTGTCCATTATGAGCATCTCATATGGTTTGCCATCACCATCTTGTCTGATGACCAGGTTACCGCCGAGTGCTCCTGATATTTGTTGAGTTGCATTATCTACGGCTATCTGGAAGTCTGAAGCTGTCTGAACTAACTCTAATCTAACTGCTTGAATTGCCTTACCTACATCACTTATATTTGGTTTGAATGCCCCTAACTCTATTTTCTCAATTCTGTCTGTAATCAGGTTCTTTGCAATCTTAATTACTTTAGCCTTGAGATTAAGACCTAGCTTACTATGTTTGATTGTTACAGTGTCCCCCATAAAGACTGTCTCTAAGATTTGATAATCCTTATATTGCTCAGTCTTGGTGAGCTCTACGAAATCGACTTTATAGTTAAACTGTGGGATATCGCATCCACTATTGAGAATATAATCATTTGCTGCTATAGCTAAATCCGTAACATTTAAGGCATCCGGGAAATCTACCGTCGCTACTTTTGGATGTGGGTAGTTGTTGATGTAAGGACTATCCACATATTTAGCTGCTAACATCAATCCATCCTTGCCCACAGGTAGTATCCTAGTGACTATACCGCTAGTATCAAGCGTTTCTTCTATGCCAACGATATTCTTGCCATAGCTTATCAAAATACCCCTGTCAGCCCCTCTGGACTGGTGAAGATTGATTGTAAAGTTATCTCGTTCTAGTTCTCCCCCGATTTGTTCAATGACACCACCGGTACCCATAATTGCTTCAACTGGATTCTTATATTTGAAAGCCCAAGTGCCAGCCGTGGGAACATCCGATACTGATCTAAAACTATGAGAATATTGCGTATGGTTGAGCATCCAATCGAGAGCACCTGCTCCATTTAAAGCTGTAAGTGTCATATCCTCCAGGAAGTTGTCTATCAAGTCGTAGAAGATATGCCGGGCTTTAACATTAATACCAGCAAGGGTCCTCTTCTTAAAATAGATTCGAAATAACTGATTATCAGCTTTTATAATATGATCTTCTACTAAATTAAGATATTTACCATTAGCATCTAGCGGATGATCTATTTCAACCTCATATGAACCATTAAGTTCTTCGGTCATTGTAGCTGTAATACAATCAGATAATATTCCTAATCCGTTTTTCGTGAAGGTTGTCTCTGTTGCGTCATATACCTTAAGTTTCTTAGAGAATTCACCACCAATTCTAGTTGTGTAAATATAAACATTACTAGCGTTTGTCATAGCGAAGGATTTAACGGCCTTCTTCTTACTTGTAATGGCTATACTACTAGCGTTCGTGAGAGTTACAACCTTTGAGACCTTTTTCTTACCAGTTACAGATACGCTACTCGCATTTGTTATAGCAAAAGTCACAAGTGGATTTCTTCCAGTTACAAGTACATCACTCGCATTTGTTATGGCAAATGTCTTAGAAACCTTCTTGACACCAGTTACAGCCACGGCACTACTATTTGTTATTGCAAATGATAAAGTTGCTCCAGTAGAATATGTTACTACCAGCTTTGGTGCATAGGATGAGCCGCTCTCATAACCGTTCATTTCGGCGTAACCTGTTGAGCCTGAGATCCTTCTGTTTTTGTGCATTAGCATCATTGCGTTTCCGCTGGCCCAGGAACCCTGGTCTACAATTTCTTGAATGACAGAAGATATGTCAGGGGAATCGTACCATGTGCCTGCTACCCACGCCGCGAACGAGTCCCAATTCACAAAGGCCGTTGTCAAGGCTTTTGCTGCGTATGTAGCTTCGGATGTCGGACTTGTAGGCGCCACAACTTTATTAAAATAAATACTTGATTGCATATTTATAGGCGTTGTTTTTGCCCCTGCTCTATATTGGATTTTAGCACTTATTATAGTTGCTCCCTTAGGGATAGTTACATTCAGAAACCTTGCAAAGGCGTGATTATAGTCACCATCATATCCTACTGCATAGGACGATGTTGTAAATGTCCCAGGGTAGGTATAGCCATCATCTGCCGTTGCCGTAACTTGCCCATTAAAAGTTGCCATTAATTCTCACCACCTTCTTGGCGTAGATTGTAGAATAGATTATGTTATGGTGATTGAGCCTGCCGATATGCTATATATACCCTGAGAAGCGAATACTTCATCTGGGGATACATTATACATTGCATACTGCGTTCCTGCTGTTAAAGTATCATAGAACGCAATTGCCTTAACTGTACAAGCTGGTACATCGAAGTTAGGCAGAGTGCCAGTAAGTTGTATCTTACCTGCACCACCTGTTCCTGCGGTATCCCAAGTTACTGCCTTTCTAGCATATGCTGGTGATCCACCAGATACCTCTGTGGTAGCCGTGTCATCAGTAAATAATGCCATATAAGCAAATTTTGCTACCTTTATTGCTTCTAGTGCTGCATTTAGTCCTGCTGCATTTATTGCCATAAATTGTGCCTCCTTAATATCTAAAATTAGGTGTTACTTCCACCTTGGTTACTGTTCCTGTCCAGGATATGGTATTAACTCCTGGTATCAGGTCTTGAAACTCTCCGGTCATATTATTATTCATATTTCCAGCACTACTAAAAGCATTTACTATATCCGAATCAAGAGTTACTGATGTAACTACATTATTCATCATTATTGAGTGCCCGTTGATAGTTATAACAATGGTTCCAGTGCCAAATATCTTTATAACTGGTTTGCTATTGATCATTCCAATATTGTTAATGGTTGAGGGGGATGTAGTTAATGTAATCACATCGTTCGTTGCCGTATATTTGTGCGGTTGGCATTCAAACTGGATTATAAAACTATGAAATTCTCTTATCACTTTGCTGAATTGTATTTGGTTCTTAATAACTGCTTTATAAACCTTTGTAGGCTCATTGCTGAATACAACGTCCCCACCACCATCTAACCAATTACAAATATAATCTATATCGGAGAGATCCCTTATCGTGCATTCGACTGTCTTTATAGTGCTTCTGTAACTTCCTAAGTCATTAGTCAAATACCCATCTCGCCCTTGTACTGGTATTAGTTCCATATCTCGTTCAGCCTTGAAGATTGAAGGCAGTTTATTGACAATCAGAATGCCTGTGCTGTCAATGTCTTTAAATATGAAATAAGGCATTCCCATTTAACCTACCCCCAATCCTAAATTCTTTTGTCTCATGTAGAATGACAGTTCTTCTGCTAAGGACTGTACATCCTGGCTTCGAGCATTATTAAAGTTTTCAATCTGAACTATTAAGCCACCGCCGTTTGCACTTGCGCCAGTTCCGCTATTGTTTGGGCTATCAAGCGTTCCACTTTTTCCGTTCCAACTAACACCTGTTGCGCTGAATGTTCTGGCCGTGTCCTTTATCCCTATGGACATTCCTGATGCCAGTCCTTTGACCGTGTCAAAAAGCTTGCTCTTGTTGCCGTTGATGCCTATTACCATAAGGTCAATCATGTCCGGCATATAAGTGTCGAAATCTGAAAGAGGGCCTTTGTCTGGTACTGAAAAGTGAAGGAAGTTTCTTATATCCTGTGCTACTCCTTCGACCGCTTTTCCTACAGCTCCTGCTGCATTTTGTATTCCTGTTACGATTCCTTGGATTATGTCACTTCCCCATGTTACCGCTTGACTTGGAAGGCTGGTTATCCATGTTATTGCTTGACCGATTCCAGTTTTTACCGCTGCTACCAGACCAGTGATTGCGTTTGTTGCACCCGTCTTCATGCTTGTAAACATGTTTGTTCCCAAAGTCTGTAAAGTTGCAGGAAGTGTCTGGAAGAAGGTTACGAGTCCAGTGAAAAAACCTTTTATGGCCGTTATTGTATTTGTAACTATATTAGACACGGCTGTTTTAAGATTATTCCACGCGTTTGTTGTATTTGTTGTTATGTTCGTCCAAGTGGTTGCTATAAAGGTTACAAAGGCTGTGAACGCTCCTTGGAGGGTAGAAACTAAGGCGTTCCATGTGTTTACAATAAAACTTGTTATACCGTTCCATGCATCCGTTGCTGTAATTGTTATTATTTGCAGCGCGTAGATGAATATTGTTTTTATGTTGTACCATATTGTTTCAAAGTAAGCCGAGATGTTATTCCAAATTGACACTGCATCTGTCTGCAACTTTGTAAAATTACCGGTCACCAAATCAAGGATCAGCAGTATTGCACCGAGAAAAATGTTTTTAATGATTTCCCATGATAGTCTAAAAATATTTGCAATACGCCCAAATATTTCTTGAATTAATATAATCTGTGCTCCGAACTTTGACTGTATAATTTGAACTATTCCATTTATAGCCGCTCCAACCGCAGCTTGTATGCCTGTCCATATTCCTGCTAATCCGGCTATAATTCCATTAAAACCGTTTATAAAACCAGTTACTATGTTTTTAACTCCTGTCACAAACGACGTCTGCAAACCTTGAATAAATTGAGCCGCTCCAGCTGTTGTGTTTGCCCATGCTGTCGAAGCTGCGGCTGGTAAGCCAGTAAAGAAGCCTACTATTCCGTTTATCGCATTACCCACTGTGGTTTTTATACCTTCCCATACCTGGCCCGCGGTTGCCTTTATAGTGTCCCAGTTTTTATAAAGCAGAATTCCTCCACCTACTAACACGGCGATGGCTGCAATGGCTATGCCAATCGGGCCTGTCAATATAGCAAGCATTCCTCCGGCCGCGCCTATCGCTACACTCGCCGCTCCAAATACTCCGACTATTGCGCCTACTGCCGAGATCATACTTCCTACGATGATTAAAACCGGGCCTAATGCCGCAGCTAATCCAAGTACAGTAATGATTGTCATCTGTGTTTGAGGGCTAAGAGTTGCAAATGTGTCAGCAAGCCCTCCCACAGCATCCGCAATGCCTTTTATCGCTGGTGCAAGCGCTTGTTCCAATTTTATTCCTGCAGTGTCAAGGCTTCCGGTCATCTGCTCAACCGCGCTCTTAGTATTGTTCTGCATGGTGCTGGCCATCTCTGCTGCTGCTCCATCACTGTTTTTAAATCCTGTTGTAAGTTTGTCAAGGCCTGCTGGCCCTGCCTGAATTAATGTAAGCATTCCGGACATAGATTCCTGCCCGAATATAGTTGCTATTGCGTTTGCTTTCTGCTCGTCCGTTAAGCCCTTCATTTTGTCTTGTAGATTTCCCACAACCTGAGAGAGTGGAAGCATCTTTCCATTGCTGTCAAAGGCGTTTATTCCGAGGTCTTTCATCATTGTTGCAGCTTCTTTGCTAGGGCTGGACAACTTAGTCAAAGCGCCTCTTAGTGCAGTTCCGGCTGATTCGCCTTTAATTCCGGCATTCGACATTATTCCAATAGCCGCGCTCACTTCTTCTAGGCTTACACCAAGTGCTTTAGCTGGCGGTGCTGCATATTTCAGTGCTTGTCCCATATCGGTTACGCCTGCATTTGTATCTGCTGCTGCCCTGGCTAAAACATCGGCAACATGTCCGGCATCGCCTGCTTCAAGTCCAAATCCATTCAGTGCGCTGGCTGCTACATCTGATGCCGTTGCAATATCTACGCCGCCGGCTGCTGCTAGACTTAACATTCCCGGCATTGCTGCCATTACTTGCTCTGTATTAAATCCGGCACTGGCCATGTTCTCCATACCCTGTGCGACCTCCGATGCGCTAAAAGCCGTATCTGCTCCGAGTTGCAAGGCTTGGTCATTCAGTTTTTTAAACTCGTCTGCTGTTGCTCCTGAAATTGCCTGAACCCTTGACATCTGAGCATCAAAGTCCATGCCTGTTTTTATAGCTGCAGTTCCAATTGCAAGAATAGGCGCTGTTACTCCAATAGTTAAACTCTTTCCTGCACTTGTTGCTCCTTTGCCTATAGCGCTTATTTTATTTCCAGCACTTTCAGCACTTTTTCCAAGCGTTGTCCATTTGCTGGACTGTATGTCGATTTGTTTATTTGTGCTACTGAGTGCTGTTTCAGTTTTAGATAATGCAGCCTTGGCGTTGTTCAACTTAATCTCTAAGTCTTGCGTGGCCTTAGCATCCTTGCCCTTACTGTCTGCGCTTTTCTGATATGCACCTTCTAAGGTTGCAACTTTCTGTTTTTGCAGCTCCAGAGTCTTTACCAGACTTTCGGATTTTACTTTCAAGCCATCAAGGCCTTTGGCATTCGCCCCTAGGGATGCGGTATTCGCTTTAAACTCACTGTCTAAAACTTTAAGTTCCCTGTTTATATTGCTAATGCCGCCTTGAAATCCCGAACTATCAAGCCCAATTTTGACCGCTAAACTTCCTATTTCCTCTGCCATCTACTCACCTCCTATTACAATATATTCAGTAAATTATTGAGGTTGTCGTTGTATTCTTTATGTGCCTTGTATGCTAATAACTCCAAATAATAATATATGTCCATTTCGTCTATGTCGTTTAAAGTCCACTCGCTCTCCAGCAATGAAATGTAAAGCTCTTTGAGCCATTCATCGAGCGTAAGTTTCCCTCCGCCTCCATTACTACTTGGCGGGAAAGTTCTCTAGTCTGCTTGTCACACCTTCCGTTATTCCCTGAATAGTTGCAACTAATGTAGGTATCAGCTTGTCAGCGTCAAGCCCGTCATATAAGTCGTCGCGTGTGAATTTATTTTTGTAAACTTCACAAACGAAGTCGATTAATTTATCTAACCCTTCAGGAGTTAAACTGTTAAAGTCTACTTCTTTTGTAATTTCCGTGGATCTCCTGACCATTCTGGCCTTTATTTTATTAGTAACAAATGTTTTCTGCTCTACCATATCCTCGCCGGATGCGTCCTGCCCGGTTACAATTTCAAGTTTTAATTCCATTATTTGTTTCCTCCTTATAAATAAAAGGGCCCTAGCCCATAACGGGCTAAAGCCTCTTAAAATTAAACTGTAAAGTTTACTACACAGTTAGCTGCAAGTGGAACTCCTGCGGCGCTCTTCACATTTTTAGTTGCTACCGCTACATATGCGCCAACGCTTAAAGATGCTGCCGGGTCCAAGGTAACTACGGTGTTGTTTGTGCCGATGCTCAGTGCTGCTGGTACATCTGTGCCGTCTGCCTTCATAAGGAAGAAGTTTGCAGCTGTTACACAACTTGGCTGAATTGCCTTGTTAAACGTGAATACTGTATTAGCTGTTACTAAAACTCCTGTAGCCGCATCCAAAGGAACAGTTGTTACCGTTGGAGCAACGAGGTCAAGAGTTGGGCTGTAAACTGCATCAAGGAATGTAGCTGGTACTGTCCCGCTGTCCTGATCTGCCGTATACTTCCAGTTTCCATCTACTCTTGGCAGGAATGCAGCTTTAAGTTTTGGTGTCTGGAATTTAACTTTATCCTCTTTAGTAGCCGCTTCGTCCGAGAATTCCTCGAATCTGCCCTGTAAAAGCCAGATGTATTTGTATTTTCCGTTAGCCTTTCCGATTTTAAATCCTATAGCTACATAAGGTGCTAAATCATCATCATTGTAGGTCATAACTCCTGTAGTTGCATTTAGGCTATGGCCTAATATGTCTGCCTGTACTTCAAGAGGTAAATCCTGCTGTTCTACCTCAACATCTATGTCACCGAGTACGGAAGCAACTTCCACCTTTCTGTTGTCTGCATAAAGGCTTTCTGTATTGACTTTAGGTGTGATTTTTACATTTATCAATGGTGCCATAGCCTTTACGGCATCATATGTCATGGCTGTTGTGTCCGTCATTACTGCATAAACTAAGCTTTCAACACCTACTACTGCACTGTGTACTATTCCCATTTGTTATACCTCCTCTAGGTAAAATAATCTTAAAATTTTGTGATAAATTAAAGTATCGCTTTCAAACATTTCTGTTTCGTATGTTTTGCTGAATCCAACCGCCTTTAAAGCTGCGAGAGTGCTATTCCTTAATGTGGTATAGTCTGTCTTGCTCCAAATATCTACCTGGATATAATGTCCCGTGTTCTTCTCTGTATTGTCTGCATAACTTTCGCCTTGCTGCATGTATTCGAAAAAAGTAATATAGGTTGTTGCCGTTCCTGAATATTTCATAAAACTAACTGGAACGCCTATATTATTCAGGGTATCAAGTATTAACTTACTTATCACTTTAACCCCTCCTTCAGCGTATCGGCGATTATTCGTTCTATCTCATTTTTGTTCTTTTCAAAGGCTGGTTGCATAAATGGCCTTGCTGGCATCTTGGACGTTCCAAACTCAATAAATTTACCGTAAAATATTTTACTATTGTCTGCCTTGTCTACACCTACCAATATATATTTCATCCCATCTTTGGTCTGGACATTGCTTGTTTTGAGCCCTTTCCTCAACTTCCCTGTTCTGTCAACGAATTCACTCGTAGACTTTGCATCAGCAAGTACAGGTTCAGCCGCCGCTTGAAGCGCAGTATTGACCAGTTTATTTACATTTACATTCATGGCATTTAATCTATTTATCAGGGCATCAACACCCTCCAGGGATATTTCGCTTGCCATCTATACCACCACCAATAATGCTTTGACTTCCATAAATTTATGTTCGAATTTTATGTCATCAATAAAGGTGATGTTATAAAATGAATTGTTGAACTTAATCCTGAACAGTTTAGTAGTATTTGGGCCCTCAGTGTTTTTGGTAGCATCCAAGTCCTTCAGGTACCTTATAATGTATCTGATTGTATTTTCTGCATTTACAGCAGCAGCCTGAAAGAACTCTCTGCCAAACAAGTTGTTTGCCGAAGCCCAGACTGTTTTATAATCCGTCCATGTTTCTACCGGGAATCCGTTAGCACTTTCACTTTCGGTTAATTTTTGCAAGGTTATCCGGTTGAACAATTCCCCCGTATTCATACTGTAGCCACCTGTGAATATTTAAGGCTACAAAGAATGGTTTCGATTGAAAAGTCAATTTTAGTAGATTTCATATTTATGAAAGTTTCCCGGTTTTCATACCAGTGTGTTACCAATAACCTCACTACCAAAGTGTAAAGATCGTTTGCATAGTCTTTAACTACGCCGGCATTTGCCAAATAAACTTCGGCTGCTAACTGCAGGCTGCTAATCAGGGCATCCTCTTCCGTTCCATCAACTCTTAAAAATAGTTTTAATTCTTCTAATTCCAAACTATCCCCTCCTTAAAAAGGAGAGGGCATATAGCCCTTCCTATTTGATATAATATGTGTCTACTACTGTTCCGTTGAGTGTTGAGTTAAGTTTTATTGTATTTCCGCTTAGATTTACTGCATCAACTGCTACGGTTGATTCAGTGCTCTCTTTTGTATTATTGAGATAGGTCACCAGTACAGTATTATGAGCGAGTCTTGATGGCAGACCCAACTTCTCACCGAAACCGATTGAAACGGTTGCCCCGAGTCCGTCTGCGGCTGGCACAGTAATACTTGTTACTGTTTTAAACGCCTTTGAGCCTTCGACGGCTCCTGTAGTGTTAGCAGTAAATGCTGGGAGGGTTTCTGTTATCGCTAAATCCTCAAAATTTGTTCCGCCAATAATTACTGCAACGGCTTTGATGTCTCCGGAGGTTCCTCCTGCTGTTGCTGTAATGCTTCTTGGCACCGAAGGATTAGTTATTCCGGTTATAATCACATCTAATGGTGATAAGCCTCCGGAAAACGCTACTGAACCTGACTGGCCGGTTGCTATTGCTGCCGTATCCCAATTTCCGCCAGCTGCACAAGTTACTCCACCAACTGCTACACCGCCAACAGTTGTTAAAGCTCTTATTGCTGCCTGGATTAGTGATGCGGTGTTCTTTGCTGCGGTTGTATTAGCAAGCGCTATATTAATTGTTTTGGTCCCGTCTGTTTTTGTTACTGCCAAAGTATCACCTGCTGCTGTTGTCAGTAAAACATTTAAACTGTTGCCGGTTGATCCCAGCACTACAGTTTCTGTGATTGTCAAAATATCAGTTATCGCTGATGCTGCTTTAACCACTGCCGCCGCTGCTACATTTATAGCCGGACATGCTTTAGCAACGTGGATTCCGTCTGCTACTGCCGCGGTTGCCTTAGCTGCGGCAACTTGGTAGTGCATCATTTTTGCTGCCACTGCATTTTTACCAACGGTTATAATTGCAGCATCTTCGTAATGTATCTCGCCGCCGATTACGGTTCTGTTTCCGCCTTGGTCTTCATAATTCTTAGGTATATATGACACAAATATCACTCCTTATAAAAAAAATTTAAAAGGGTTTTTACACCCTTTGGTTTAAACTATTGTTATCTGTCCGTAAACTACAGCGCTTGAATCTGCAATTTCTATATCGTCTCTCACTATTGCTCTGATGTCTGTTCTGTTGTTCTGGAATGATGTTCCGCCAAACTGTGTAGCTAAAACGCTCATCTGCTGTCTGTCAAATATAGTACAGAACTCTTTCAGGTCTCCCATGAAAATCGGTGCCAGTGTTGCTACTGTAGGCAACTGTTTGTTAGTTACTACAACAACCGGTTTTCCAGCCAACAGTTTGCCGCTTGCAACGGTAACGTCTGACTTAAGGACGTACTCGCCGTCACCATCTTTCAGAGTATCAAGGTAATTAAATCCGTCCTGGTTAGTTGCAACTATTGCCCCAGCAGCTAGCATTGGATCGAGTGTTACATTTATAGCCTTTTTGATGCCGTCAAAATCAACAATTGGAACTGGTGATAATGTCTTTAATTTTGCGACTATCATCGCATTTCTTGTAGCTATGGATTTCCTTAACAACCATTTTTCAAGGTAAGCCATCAAGTTCTGGTCTGTATCGTTCATAAGGTTGTTTGGTACTGGCAGAATGCCGCCCTTATCAACGATAGTGTAGGCAATTGGCAGGAACTGTGGAGTTGATGCAGCTGGTACATCACTGCCTTCAGCAAAAGTTGCGAAAGGTACTATGTCAGCGTATTTCTCGATTACTCTTGATCCAGTAAGAGTTGAAACCGGCTCAACATTTACATAGTTCTCAAGCAAAGGAAGATCTCTTTTGAGTTCCATTATTCTTGTCTGGATGTCCTGCGGTATAATAAATCCGCCATCAGTTCCGGATGTTGAAGATAATGCAGCCTGTGTATTTAGCAGGGATGCTTCTTCCTCTGTTAATTTTTTGCCCTTGAAAGCTTTGAAGAATACATCCTTGTATTCGATTTTGTTCTCTTTTGCCTTTGGCAGTTCTACTGGAAGTTCAAGAGCCGCCTGAGCGTCTATTTCGGTCTGTAGATCAGCCTTTTTCTGCAAATTTCTGACTTCATCCATCATTGCCTCTGCATCTACCACCTTGTTTTCAGCGAGTAATGCTTTTACCTGGTCTTTCTTGCCGTTTAACGCTTCAAAAATTATTCTAAGTTCCTTTGTCATTTGTATATTCCTCCTTAAATTTAAAAATTAGAGTTGCAATTCTAACTCTAATTTCTGTTTTAGTATTTTATTTTGTTCTGCCTTGTCTGTAACTTTGATAAATTTAGGTGTATTTTTATATTTGTTTAGGATTTCAAAATCACTTACGCTTGCCGCAACAGCCTTTTCTTCTTCAACAACATCGCATAAACCCAAATCCATGCATTCATTTGCTGTAAGCCATGTTTCAGCATCCAGCAGCGCTACTAAATCCTCTTGTTTCATGCCGGCTGCTTTTGCTAAATATGTTTCTTGTATGCTTAGACCAATTTTATCCAGATCATCAGCCATTTTTCTAAAGTCGGTAGAATTACCTTGTGCTATGGACCATGGATTATGGATCATGAGCATTGAGTTGCAGGGCATATGGATTGTATCTCCAGCCATCGCTATTACAGAAGCGATAGAAGCAGCCAAGCCATCAATATGCACATTTATAATTGCTTTGTTTCTTCTAAGCATGGAATAGATGGCCTGCCCTGCGAATACATCGCCCCCTGGGCTATTTATATACACATTTAGGGCACTTATATCTCCAAGTGCATCCAACTCTTCCTTGAAGCCAGCTGGTGTTATCTCGCTGCCATCTGAAAACCAACCGCCCTGAGAGTTTGCTATCTCTCCATAGATGCATAATTCGCCTTCGTTATTTCCCAGTGCTTTAAAATTCCAAAATTTCTTCTTTGCCAAATCTTCTCACCTCCCTTCAAGGCATAAAAATACGTTAAGGTGTCTTGGTTGTTGAGTTAGCCTTCGACATTTGATATTCATCCACAAGGGAGGCGCTGACATGGTTGAGATCGACTCTGTGAGCATCGCCTTCAGGGCCTATACTGTCTTTATCCTCTAGTTCAAGCACATCATTAATGCTAAACGCGCCGATACCAGTCATTGCTGTATAGTATGCTGCTCGCCCGGCTGAATCTGCTCTCATGGCGTTATCCATGTCGAATTTTATATAATGTCCTTTGTCTTTAGGTGTTACAAAAAGCTTGTAGCCAAACTCTTCCTCCCAACACACCACCGATGGCTGAATACAGTCTTGTATAAAGTCCATTGATTGCTGCTCTATGTTGCTAAAGGTCGCATTTGCCAATTCCCCGATTTTATGCGGAGGCACGTTAAATATTTTTGCTATCTCACCAACATTAAATTTGTTTGTTGCTATGAATTCGGCGTCTGCAAGCGGCATGCTAATGCTGGTATATGTCATTCCTGCATCTACAACTGAAACCCCACCGGCGTTATCGACTCCACCGTTTGCCTTTTGCCACTCTGCCCTTACCAAGTCTTTTGCAGCTGCTCCCAGCTGTGCTGGTGTTGTAATTACGCCTTTCGTACTGGTTCCGTTTTTATAAAATCCACCTATAAACTTATTGGTTGCCTGCATTACCCCCAGGGTTTCTCTCGCAACCTGTATGGGACTTTTACCTTTAACCCCGTTAAGGCTCAGATAAGGCAGTTTAATAATTTCACTTTCCTGCAGCCTCAGTGTTTGATTTTTAAAAGTAGTTATATAGGTATACAAGCCAGTTTCAATGTCTAAATATTCGCTGGTGCCGTCAGGTGGCAATAGCCATAATGCCTTTACTCCTTTTCTGTCGCTCTCAATATAGATATAGGCTGTACCCCATAGGTTTTGATGCACTGCTATAGTGTGTTTAAAATTAAAAGGTGTTGTGAACTCATTCGGCCTTGTTTCCAGCAAGTACGCTACTTGATGTGCCCTGTCTCGCTCCCTGCCTGTCGGTGTGGTCTTAAAAACCTGCATAGGCAGCTTTGCTATTGCATTGGCTTTGACATCTATGCACGCATAGACTGTTGCAATGTTTAAACTTGTGATAGATGTTATCGTTTCGCCGCTTGATGTCAGTGTGTTCCCGCTAAACAGATTAATAAACCAATCGGCCGGGTTTATAAGTGAACTTGAATCATTTTTAGCGTTTAAAAGTTTATTAAATAACAATTTTTAATCACCCCCCTTCAAAAAATGTAAAATAAAAACACTTACTAAACAGTAAGTGCTAATTGTTGGCAACTATCTTTGTAGTTTAAAAAATAAAGAGAACCAGACTGCAATCTGATTCTCCGTGAAACATAGGCAGGTTGGTACTCCTGCATCTCCTACCGCTAAGGTTGCAACCTTAGCGAGGTGGCGGCGACCTGTTCCGCCCTCTATGCTTCCAAAAGGGCTACCATGCGTATTATATCTCCACCACCGATGTTATCATCTAGACCATGGAGTTGACACCTTGTACTTCGGCATCGTAACGTGGCTCTGGGGCACATTGCTAAGAGGTGCGAGCGGGACTTTTCGGTGAAAGAAACAGGAGTTACACCTGTATCGGCGACGGTTATTAACCATTGTGTCGCCACCGTTTATTAGACGGCTGCTGTTCTGTCAAGCTTCTATTCTTTCATGTAAAAGCTTATGACTTTCGTCATTCAAGGGCATAAGCTAAACCCTGCTCAGTTTATTAGGTCTGGCAACCCGCAATGTGGTAAGCCGCTCCGGAACCCACATCCTCTCGTCAGAGGTTCTTACTTCGTCCTATCCTCTCAAGGATTAACTATTCGGATGTTTACTATATTGCAAGTATTAGTTGTTGCTTGTCGTCTTGGATGTTTAGAAATTCAAGTATGAACTTTTCTCTTTTTTTGTTGTAATACCTATGTTTTGGATACCATTCCTTGAAGTCTTTAACACCTTTGCTGCTGTTACAGCTTCTGCAAGCAGGGATGATATTATTGTGAGTGTATTCTCCATGTTTGCTTAAAGGTATAAAATGTTCTTGTTCTAACGGATGCTCTTTACCGCAGTATGCGCATTTATTGTTAAAATGAATCTTTATTTTTTCCCATTGCTCAATTGTGAGGCTTGCAAATAGTTGATTTTTTCTTGCTCTTCGAGTTTGGCGGATTTTGCGATATATTTCAGGGTTGTTTTTTTGGTATTGCTTGCCAAGTTCTCTTAGTTTTATTTTGTTTTGTTCATAATATTGGTTCATATATTCTGATAGTTTTTCTTTATTTTCTTGACGCCATAGTTTCATACGTTCAGATTTATGTTCTTTATTTGCTTCACGATATTGTTTTTGTTGACTTGCTGATCTTTCCTTATTCTCTTCATACCATTTAGTTCCGTATTGCTTGTTATATTCAGCTACATGTTCTTTATTTTCTTCACGCCATAGTTTCATACGTTCATTTACGCTTTCTCTGTTGGCTTCATACCATTGCTTATATTGTTTTGTTTTACAAATCTTGCATTTCTTTGCAAGGCCATCTTTCTCGCTTTTCAGTTTCCCAAACATCTCAACTGGCTTTTCAATTCCACACTCGCTACAAACTTTAGTTTCCATAATTCTCACCTCTTAAATATATTATAACATAATGTCCAAGGACTTGCAAGGACTTTTAATATATAGTATGATATGTTCGAGGTGATATTTATGGCTAATAAAGATTTAAAAACAAGGACTCCAATGTCTAATGCTATCGACACAAAGTTGTTTGATGGATTAAAAGCATATTCTAAAGAAACAGGAATTCCACTATCCAAATTATTAGATAAAGCAATAGAACTATTTCTAAAGTCTACTGAAAAGTAGGCTTTTTAATTTTTGGGTAGCTTTCTTGCTAATAACAGCCCGAACAATAAACATATTATTCCTACTAAATAACTGCCAGCAATTTTGTTTACCCCATAAGTCGTGGATATAATAATTATTACACCCGAAAGAATAAAAAAATCTTCCTTGTATTTGCCAAGAATTGATAAGACCTTTAACCATTTTTCCATATTCCACCTCACTAAAAACTGAATCCTTCAGAAAGTATATACTTGTTTAAGTCAATTACCACTTCAGTGCTTATTCCTCTGACATGAGCATTAATTAAAGCAGCTATAGGATCTATTCTTTGCACCGCTTTTCCCTTGTCCAGCATTATGTTTCCGTTGTGATCCTCTCTCGTTATTGCATTGCCTATGGCCCATGTTAACACCGGATTGTTGTTGTGGATTATATTTCCCTGGTAAACTTTTACTCTAAAATCCTTTGTTGGCTCCCCAAGTGTAGGTATGCCCTGCGGAATATCCACAGGAATGAACTCCAGCTTTTCAAGTTCATATCTAAGCCAGGTCGCTAGGTATCTGTCATAGCAAGTTTCACCTTTGTCCCATCTGTTTTTTTCATATGTTTCTACAATATGCTTTAACACGTAATTATAATCTACCGTGGCACCTGGTGTTACAGTTATCCATCCCTCTCTTACCCAAAGGTCATACGGGACTTTATCAGTCTGCATTTTAGCTGTGAGCGTGTCCTCCGGGATGAAGCTGTGCGACATTACAGCTTTTCTGCCATCTTCCAGCTGTATTTCGTAGCTTACGCTGGTTAAATCGAGTATTGCGGACAAATCTATGCCGGAAATAACAGACAATCCGGTAACATCGGGCCATGGATTTTCTTCACTTGCTCCGCAGGCTCGCCATTTATCCATCTGCATATAGCCGTTATCCTTTTGCTGGACCCATATATTAAGGTTTTTAGTCATAAAGTCAGTCATCTTTTCAGGTATATCTTTTGCAATTTTATAATCCGCCCGCATTGAGTCAATGCCCACATCATAGGTCATTATAATCGGATTCGATTTCTTCCAATTTTCTTCGTCTCCTATGTTGTCGTTTTTATCTAATTCGCAGATCATGGTAAAATAAGCGTCATTACTCATGGATTGATTTAAAAGATTGCTGCAATATTTATATTCCTGCGTATAACATGGATAACTCAAATCTTTTCCGGCGGTAGTTATGATAAACAGCAAGGGTTCCGGCCTCGCCTTCATTCCTGTTGCCATAACAGAGTACATCTCATCCGTGGAATGCTGGTGGTATTCATCTATGCACCCAAACTGCGGATTACTTCCGTCACCATCCTTGCCTTCCTCTTTGCTAACAGGCACCAGTATGCTACCGCTTTTAAGATGCTGGATAGAATCCCTTGTTACCCTAAATTTGTTTTTGAGAGGGCTACCGTTAAGCATCAACTTTGCTTCCTGGAATACTATTCTGCTTTGTTTCATTTTAGTTCCAAGACAAAATGCCTCCGCAGCGTTAACCCCAAAGGCACTTATTTCATATAAGGCAACTCCTGCCATCATTTGTGACTTAGTGTTCTTTCTGGCCACCTCTATAAATGCTTTTCTAAATCTCCTGTACCCCGTGTCCACATGATACCAACCATAGATATTGCACAGGCATAATTTTTGCCAGGTGTTTAAAATAATCGGTTGCTTTTCCAGCACGCCCTTTGCGTGTCGGAGCAGAGCGAACCATTCGACTATTTTTACAGCCTCATCCTCTATCCACTCGTAGGGAAAGTCTTTTGTGTTTTGATTTTCTACATCTCTTAGAAACCTTTGGCAAGCTTGTATTTCTTTTTCACAGGCAATTTCCTTGCTTGTTATCCTGTCGTTGCAATATCCTCTGAGCTCATCAAGTATGGTCATTAGATATTCCCGAACCTATTCTTCAACGGATCTTCTTTTGTGGGTTCTTTTTTAGGTATATTTTTAACTTTTGCCAAAGGGTTGAGGAACAATCTATCCTCCATTTTTATCAACATATCCATTTTCTTATTAATAGCCGATTCTAATTGCAATTCTACATTGGACATCAAAAGCTTCTCAATGTTTTCTTGAAATTCTTCAGGAAACAGGCCCCCGTATTCTGCCCAATCTGCCTGCAAACCACAAACACTATTCCTGATCTCACATAGATTCAAGTATTCGCTGTGCGTCATGCAATATCTTGCTAATAATCCTGCATCACCACTAGAAACAAAGTCAACATCCTTATAAATCTTAGTTATTTCTTTCCATTTTCCATAAGCATTTGCATTATTTTTTATATAACTAGGACATATCAATTTGCTGTTTCCTAGTTTGATTTCAGTCTCTTGTCTTTTCTGAATTTCGGCTTTGGTCAAGTGGCTGGGGTTACCTCCAGCTATGTGCAGATTAATTGGTTTTGCATTTCTACCAGCCATAGCCGGTCACCTCCTTTACATTAAAATGGTCAGCTTAGTTAAAACCTAAGTTGACCATTTTTGGATTCTATTAATTTATTTCCTCTGATTATGTTACATCTTAAGTGAGTAGCTCTAACATTCCCCTTTGTGTGGGTACCACCTTTTGTAAAAGGTATTATGTGGTCTATGCTTGCTGACATAGGATTGGGATAATATAAATTTTTATCAATCTTTTCACCACAAATAGCACATTTCCAGTTATCTTTTTCATATAGATCTAAGGGATCCATGTGTTCATACTCAACATGGAATTTCTTTGCTTTTTTTATATGTTGCATATCGCTAACTACACTTTTATATTTAGGCATATTTTTATCTTCAAACCCTAAATGCTGGCAAAAACATTTTCTTGAACAAAATCTGTTAGGCCTTTTGTTCTTTCCAACAAACTCTTTCCCACAGTGCTCGCAAATAGCCTTATGCTTAGTTATGTCCTTCAAGAAACATTTATTCGAACAATATGTCCTGTTTTCGGCATTGCTTTTAAATTCTTTACCACAAAATATACATTTATGAGTGTACTTCGCAACGCTTTCCCTATATTTATTTTTACAACTACTCGAACAATATAGATTTCCTCTTTTCCCATTAAATTCCTTACCACAATTTAAGCATTTTTTAATTTCGATTTTATTGTTTGAGATTAGTGCCGCACATTTTTCTGAACAACAAATACTTTTCTCAAGAATAGTTTCAAAATCTAAACCACAGCTGGGGCATATTTTTTTATATTTAGGTTTTTCCAGTTTATATCTAGCATGTTTTTCTTTGTCATATTGTGCTTTATTTATTTTCGAACATTCATCTGAACAACATTTTTGTCTGTTTATTTTGCGATCAAATTCTTTACCACATATCTTGCATATTTTAATTATTATAACCACCTCTTAAATATATTATATCATACTTTTGAATACTTTACAATAATACAGGGCAAACTATAATAAATTATGTTACAATATAATTGAGGTGATAAAAATGGAAAAGGTTAAAACATCAATAAGCATAGATAAAGATGTATATGACAAAATAAAGGAACTTGGCGAAAAGGAAGATAGAAGTTTCAGCCAGCAAATCAATAAAATACTGAAAGATTACTTAAAGTCTACTGAAAAGTAGATTTTTTCAATTTTCCGAAAAATTCACATCCCGAAAACCGGCGAAGCTAATTGACCTGTCGATCCTTGGGGCTTGTCATTACAGAGATTGAAGTGTGGGGGGTATGTTCAATTGCCTTTATGAATCTTGTTGTGGCAACTATTACACAGGCTCACAAGGTTATCCAGCACTAGCCTCTTACTGTAGTCTTGTTTAATCTCCTTTATATGATGTACTACATCAGCAGTAATCACTATCCCCATTCTCAAGCACTGTTGGCACAACCCATGATCTCTAGACAAAGCCATTGACCTTACCTTGATCCACGCATTGGAGTTATAAAATTTTACAGACTGTTTATCTCTGTTGTGATCGTATTGTTTACGATTGTCATACTTGCTTAGTGAGTGTTCATCGCAGTATCCACTAGAGTTCCTTGTTAATGCTGTACACTTCTTGCATTGCTTCAAAGGTCTTAGCATCTTATATCTTTAGACTCATCTGATTTGCCTTACCCTGCCATTAACCTTGCAATATGTATGGTTGCTGTCCATGCACTCTCTCATTCCATCATAAGTATTGACAGGTATCTCCATGTATTCGCACGACTGCTTGTGTTCGCACTTCCTCAAAGGGTGACAGTAGCACTCAGGCCTGCCATGTTCCCACTTGATATATAAGACTATATTCATTGCATCATCTCCTTGCATAAAAATAAGACACCAGGCTTATGGGCACCTGGCGTCTTGAAGGGATATCTCTATTCTAATTAGAACATGAATGTGTTCGGTTTTTTCGGTCAATTTAAACAATTTATAATATATTTGAATGACTAAAAATAATTCAACCTCAGAATGTTTTCAATTATATCTAAAGTTAAGTGCTTTCTCGGTATATCTAACACCGCAGATTCAACACCTATTCCATCGCTTTTAAACTCCAAATCTTCTTTTTTAATCAAAAGAGCTATATTGTCAAGTTTCACATTACTAAATAATGTAAGACTTGAATCCCTTAGTTGAAGCACTCTGTAGTTATCATCCACTTCGCCAACTATAATAAATTCGTTATCATATTTATTGAAACTAACTTCTGACAGCCACTTGTATGACTTCGAATCCTTTTTAATCTGATAAATATTAAATTCTAAATCCATATTGCTTTTCTCCTTTCATATTATACCTACAACCTTATTGTTCTTCGTCAACCATCTGTTATGTTTTTGTCTCGGGAAACTTTCGTCATATTCCCCAATATGCCGCGCTACCTGATGCCAGCTCAGCCCGTTGATATAACGCAAACTCATGATCTGTCTCATTTCGCTGTCTGGTATCTCGCATATGTACCTTGATAGCCTGTTATACTCCAAGATGCTTTGCTCCTGCTTGAGTTCTATCAATTTGACAGTGTCCGCTATCTCGGACCGCAACTTATATATCTTGTTCTCATCTATATCTGTGAGTCCTTCTATCTTGATTGACCTCTGCGTATATGGGAAATTAACCATGGATCCCTTGACGCTGTCGGTTGCCGTCTCGTTCTTCACATCCTCCAGCGTCCTCCTGAGTTCATTAATCCTATGCTGGTCTCTCTCTATCTCCCTGTTCAAATGATACAGCTGCGATAGTTCTCCTTTTGTCAAATTCTTGTCCTCCTTATGTCTTGCTCGTGGTTGCACACTTTGCAGTAGAAACACAATCCATCTGGAGCGCTTTTGTTTTTCGAGAAGTTATCTGGTGTTAGCCATCCGTTACAGCACAAACAATGTTTCAAGCCCTCGGCCTTATTAAGCACTGTCTTTATCCTCATCATGCCCTTAACGCTTTCTTGATTCTTAAGACCTATGAACTCTATCTCCTTGTCTATGGCCTCGTTTATTTCTTCAATACTCATTCTCAGCCCTCCTACATATTCATGAATTCGCGTATTAGCTTCTGTCTTTCAGTCAACTCGCCTTCAGTCCCAGTCAGATACCCGGATGTTGTGCTAAATATTTCTACAAGCTGAGCTATCATTTTCAGCCCCGGCTCTGTGTAGCCGTTTTCCAGGTAGTATATATCCGTTTTGCTTATTCCTAACATTTTAGCAAGTTGCTTCGGTGTCAATTCCCTTTCAATCCTTAGATTCCGTACTCTCTCTCCAAACATTCTTTTGTACATTGTTTACCCTCCTTATTGATTGAAACTAAACACATAAGCACAACTCCGATGCTACACCCGATGCACCCCGATACTGCACAAACCGCGACTATAAGACCAATCATTCTTTTTCCCCTTTGCATTGATTAGATCCCGGTTTAAATCCTAAATCAATTACTGAATCGGTTGCTGATACAAGCCCATCCTCTGTCATAATTACAAATGTTTTATATTCTTTTTCGTTTATCGTATTTCCGTTTTCGTCCAAATTTCTGATGATCATTACTGTTTTTTTAGAATTCATTTTTTATCCCCCTTACTTACAATATTTTTGTATTGCGCACTAAAACCTTCTTGAAATTTGGTAAATTACGTTTACTGTTACGCTGTTTCCGGCTTGTTCGCACAATTCATTTTCGCTTGTAATCTTCAATGCCTTATCTGTTAATTCGTCCGGGAATCCTTGTAAACGCATTCGTTCTTTAGCATTTAATATATGCAAATTCCCTTCATAGTCACATACGCAGCATTTTGTTTTCGCCCTGGCTTTTGGCAGGCAGCACATGATTCCATCAATCATATAAAATCTGTCTTGCTGACTACACATTCCTTTTCCGCTTGTATCTGCTTGAACACTTTTAAGAATGCCATGTGTTGATTCTTGGATAGGGAAAACACTTCTTTTCTCGGTGTTTCGATTATGTCCAACAATGTACACTCTTTCCCTGTTTTGTGGTATTCCGAAGTGTTTAGAGTTGAGAATTTGCCACTCTGCATAGTACCCGATTTCATCCAGTTCAATGAGAAGTCTGAGGAAGTCAATCCCTCCGTTAATACTAAGTAAGTTTTTAACGTTCTCAATGAATAGAATTGAGGGTCTATTTTCTTCTTCTGTATCTCTAATAAGTCTTGTAACTGTGAAAAACAGGCTTGAACGCTTACCACTGAATCCCTTTTGATTTCCTGCGATTGATAGGTCTTGGCAAGGGAATCCGAAGCACCAAATGTCTGCTCCAGGAAGTTCATTTGCCCTGACACTTGTAATATCTGTTCCAAACCATTCCTCCTTTTCTGGATCATGTATTGCCACATAACTTCTATTTGCGCTTTCATCAATTTCACAATGCCCCAGGCATTTATGGCCTGCTTGTTGCATTCCCAATCGAAAACCGCCTATTCCACTAAAAAAATCCAAAAATGTCAACTCTCAGCCTCCTATGTTGTGCGCCATTATTTCATAATCCGGTTAAACAAATATGCATGTTTTTCCTGTTATTTTTGCATACTGGTGTTCAAATTGTGCGCCTTTACTGTCCTCCCAGCCCTTTATGAAGCATACTCCCTCGCATACATCTATCATTGTGGTACATACCTTCATGTATTCGTGGTGTTCAAATCCGCCGTTCATGTTTGCTGGGTTCATGACCGCATGCCCTGCGGCCTCAAGGATTTTTTCTGCTTCCCAAAATTGATTCTTGTAATTCTCATTTCCTGTGATTTTGCCAGCTATATATATTTTCATTTATTCCGCCTCCAATTCAAGTAATTTTATATCTACTCTTGGAATTTCTGAGTAACATTTACTTATTAAACATTCCACCACCTGGCTGTCATCGTGATAAGCTATTCCATTGAGTGAATCCAGAATTGCCTTGCAGACGTTGTCGATGTCCGGCTTCTTTGTGGGCCTTATTTTTCCGTTCAGCATTAATTCTCTTTTTTTCTTTGAGGCGCTCTTTGGAATTGTAAAATAACAATATATCTTTGCTGCGAGTTGCCCTTCTAACCGCTTTTTATCTCTGCTTAACATAAAACATTGCTTAACCCAGTTTTCATAATTAATCGTGTCCTGCGGTGTATATGTATGGCCTGTTTTTGTTGACATTCTCGGCCTTGCTTTTGCTTTTGGCTCTCCGGGTATTGTAAATTCAATCATCAAATCACTCCTTTATTAAGGCGGACTCTCGCCCGCCACATTGCTATGATATTATATTTATGCGTTCAATGCCTTTCAGAGCTTCAGTCAGATATTCTTGGATGCTCTTCATAGCTTCATTTCTCCAAGCTCCACCGTCGGCTTCATATAGTGCTGCTTTTGGGCCTGACTGCATCCGGAATATGAACTTGCTTTCTGGCTGCTCAATCTCCGGGAAGGTTCTGTATGGTGCGAGTATTACCGGGTTAGGTACCACCACATCATTCACGCTGGCCACCCCGGTTTTTATTGTTGCTGCCTGGCTTACTCCATCGTCCCCGATCTGCTTTATGCCTTCTTCCTTGATATTGCCTATAACCTTCAGGAGCAGTGCCCTGGCGTTGTTCTCTACAAAGCTACTCTGCAGCATGATATTGAACTGCTCTGTTTCCATGAACCTATCGAAAACTATATTGTTCGGAGTTAATGCCTGGCAAGTCATGAAGCATTCTCTCTCTGCGTCTACCCTAGTTCTGGCTAACAACGAAACTCTTCCTGGGCTTTCCACGTGCACTATAAGTTCTTGGCCTATTTCAATTTCATCCGGATCAGCCTTAATGTAATCTATCAGCGCTGTCAGTGTAGTTGTCTTAAGTGATTCCGGTTTCGGGTATTTTACCTTGTGAAGCGGATTTGTCGAATAGCTCAATCCATCTACCTCTATGATTTCCGTAGCTCCTAAACCTACCAAGTACTCTAAACTATCTCTGCTAAACATTAATATTCCTCCTAAAATTTTATTATTTTACCAACTGAAGACCTTTTAGGTCCTCGACCGTTGGATTCAATACTTCACCCGTCTCACTGTCTACTTTGATTGCAGTCTGTCCAGTGATCTGCTTTTTATATTCTGCTGCCATAATCTCGCCATCCAAGTCTCTGTCTATCAATACCGTGGTATGTACCGACTCCCTTGGCGCTAAGGTTACCTTTGTCACAATATCCACATTGGTGATATCCCTGTCCTCTTTGGCTTCGAAGGTCATATTGATAGTTACTTTCCTTTTTGTTTTATATGGAGTATTGGGATCCGCGATATTCTCCATAACCTCCCTCACTGCCTGGTTCACTCTTTCGGCAAACCCTCCTCCTGCTAAAGCTTCAAGATTTAACATTTTTTCTGACATTGCTATTCCTCCTTTAATTTTAAAATGGTATTTCTCCGTCATCTACTTCGCCTATTCGAATGTACCCTTCGTTACTTTCTGCCGCTGATCCCATATCTGGTTTGCTGGCCCATTCTAAAAACTGTACTTCATCCGATATAACCTCTGTTACATATCTCTTTGTTCCGTCCTTTGCATCGTAATTTCTGACCTGAATTCGTCCGCTGATTCCTACCAGCTTTCCCTTCGCTGTGTAATTTGCGCAGCTTTCAGCGGTTTTTCCGAATACAACTACCGGGATGAAGTCTGCTTCTTTCTCTTTGTCCTTCTGGTACCGCCTGTCTACTGCTATGGTAAACTGCGCTACCGCTGTTCCTGTTCCTGGTGTGAATTTTAAAGCTGGATCAGCTGTTAATCTTCCAATTAAAACAACCTTGTTGATAAGTCCTCACTCCTTTTGTTTTCATGTCTTTTTTTCATGTGGTATGCTGCATGATCTTTGAAAGACATTAGTTTTAAATTTTCGATCCTATTGTCATCTCTCTTGCCATTGATATGATGAACTACTTCATCTCGATTTATGTGTATTCCCAATACGCAACTCATGACTAAAATGTGCTCCATGATATATCCATCCACGTTGCTTCTAGGATGATCAGGAAAATAAACTGCAATATATCCATCGCTTCTTCTTTTCTTATGGCCAATACCTTTCTTTAGCCTAACTTCTCTTAATTTTAGTTTTGCTTCTTCGGTTGTAATTCTCCCCTTTTGCATCATCGACATTTTCGAAAGCGAATCCTCTGAATGTTTATGTCCTTTAAAAGAAAAGGCTGCTTTTTGTTCTCTTGTCTTGATTCCATATTTGTGCAAGTAGTTATAAACTGTTCCAATTGCAATGTCTAATTCTTTTGATATCGTGTGCATTGGTTTATTTTCGTCAATATAAAGCCTTACTAGTACGCTTTTATCTACCTTGTTCATCTCTCTATCCCTCCATGCTTATATATAAATTTGTGAATCATGGCCGCTACCTACCCTTCTGATATTTGTTTCAGTTTTATTTTATCTACCAGGTGTTTGATTTGATCCTTGAAGCCTTCTGGTAATAAGCGATCGTCTTCTTCTCTGGCCTGCATAGTGCCGTACATCTTCATGAAGTTACTCCTGGTTACTTCGATGTTTTCGCTCATGCATATATCCCTCCAACCCATGCATTGCACAACTTTGTATGTTGCTCCAGAGAATAGCTCGGCCGGGTTGCCATAGGAACCACATTTACCGATTGCCCGCCTGACTTCTCTCCAGGCTTCGCCGGCATCGAGAATATCTTCCGGTTTTGTGGTAAGATTCACAGCTGCTTTTCTGATTTCAGCAATATTAGGCGGATATTCACTTGTCATCATCACTTTTTTTAACGCTGCTGATGCGATTTCAAACGGAAGATCGCCTATAAGCTCATGCCATAAAACAACCTTTGCTTCGTTGATTTCAAATCTGGAATAATTAGCAGAAATTAATGTCAGCAACTTAATGGTTTCGGTTTTTTTCATCAACTATTTTCCTCCTCGTGTTTATACTTCTCATAGAGCTCCATAGCTTTTAATGTGTTGGCGTTATATTGACCTGTGCCTTGAGCCTCTGTTTCACCCTTCTTGACATTGTCCTTAAGACACCAAGTGTTTAGCGCCCGGTAATGGTCCTTGTAGCTTCTGCCTTTCCCGTTTGCTATGTAGTTGTCCAGAGCAACGATATTTTTCTTCACAAGCACCTCGCCGAACTTACCTATCAAACCTTGGTACTGCTCTGAAGTGATCTTCACATATTCAATGAGCTCATCGATATCCTTTAAGCTCATATACTTTACTTTGCTTTCTTTTAATTTACTTTCCTTTACTTTACTTTCCCCGTTTTTGTTAACCGAAACTTCTGTATCTTGGGGTTTCTGCATGCACAAACCCTCGTTTAAAGGTGTTTCTGCATGCAATAACGGCTTTTGGGGCATTTCATCCACTCTTCGCTTGAACGCATCACGCACATTATCGATTAAGTTTTGCACCCAGATTACCCCATCTTGAGTCCATAGGGTCTTATCTATGGCATCGAGATCAGACAACGTATTAAGGATATTGTTTGCAGTTTCATCGTTTACGCGGGTTTTTGCAAGCAGAAACTCCCAATTAGCGATATTTCTGCATTCATAAACCATTCCACTAGTGTTTCCTAGTAACTCTAAAAGCTTAAACCAGAAGGCATAACCATCATTTGAATATTTGCTTTCTAATACAAAAATTGTCTTGCCATGGTTTACAGAGTGAGGAAAATATTCAATCGTTTGTTTTTTAGGTCGTGCCATTTAAACACCTACTTTTATGCTCGGATTTATGGCAGGCTTCGCATAAAGTTATGCCATTATCAATCACATATCTTAATTTTTTATGTTTAGCAAAGGTCTTTACATGGTGAGCATTCAAAGCCCCTCCTACTTGACCGCACTTTTGGCAAATGTACTCGTCTCTTTCAAATACTGCTTTTCTCCAGTGTTTATACCGCGTATTTTTTCTATAATCGCTATCAGCCCTATTCCAAAACGGTGTTTCTCTGCCTTTCCACACAATTATTTCATTTGTATCAGGGCTTACGGCAGCATGGAAATCGTCTAAATCTATACCGCAATGTCTTAAATACTGCTTTCCATCGATTAAGCTTTCTTTAAATGCGCACTCAAAACAATAATCTATATTTTCACCTGTGCTGTATCTCGGCCACGCCTCCTCAATTTCTTTGCCGCAGGAATTGCATTCATAAATTTCATATGGACAATTTTCATAGCCATTTTTTATTAAGATTGTTTTTAATAAAGCCATACCCATCCTCCTTACTTACACGACATATACTTCTGTCCCTGTTAGTTTCTGAACCTCTTCCTTGAATCGAACCTCGTTACTGTTATTGCTGCTCAGGTGCAGCAGATATATTTGTTTTACTTGGCTTAAGTCATTTGATTTTAACAGGTCCAGAAGGTGGTCCAGACTCATGTGGCTCTTCATTAATCGAGATGCCAGCTCTATTGGTATATATCCGGCTGCGACACTATGCTGCAGGGTTTCTGTATCATAATTGCACTCAGCCATAATGATGTTTAAACCCTGAAATTTATACTTGATGTAATATGTGTCAGTGAAGTAAAGGAGCTTCTCTCCTGTTTCGTTCGACCTAATTAAAAACCCTAAAGGTTCCGGTGAATCGTGTTGCACATCGAAGGGAAGTATGTCCAAAGTTCCTACCGTTAGTTCTTCAAGCGCTTTAACCCTGCGTATGCGGTGCCCTGTAAGCCTGCACGCCTCAATTGTGCCTTGGGAAGTATATACGTCTACCCCGAGCCTTGCAAGCTCCCTGGCGGCCTTGCTGTGATCTAGGTGGTTATGTGTGATAAGGCAGCCGTCTATCTGAGACAGCTTGAATTGACACCCGATTTGTATTGCCCTTATAGGGATCCCTGCGTCCAGCAGGAGAGTTGTTGCCCCATCGCTTATAAGATAGGCGTTACCGCTGCTGCCGGATGCAAGTACATTGATATCCATTTAAAAATTCAACCCCGGTATGGTTTCCTGTCCTGCTGCCGCCGGAGTATTTAGTATTTCACCTGTTTCTGTATCTACCGCGTGACCGTTGATCTGTTTTGGCGATTCTTCCACCGGAGCGACATCTATAAAGGTTCTGTTTGCATTGGAATCTATCTCGGCCTGGGACTCCATTTCCACATACTTTGCCTCTCGCATTTTCATGAACTGATACGCATCGTCCACCTTTTTGGGATCTCTAGGCATGTGCTTAGCGCTGAATACTTCGCGTTTTATGGTCTTGATGCACATTTCTTCGAACCATCCATTAGACTGCTTTTCGACCTGTTTTCCATTTTCCCAGACCTTCACATTGCCGCCCCAAAACTCTGCAGCCGCGTAACTCGGTTTTCTTTTTTCTATGTCTTTCATGGTCATTATTATCAGCTTGTTTTTTATCGGATCGCTGTACTCGATATACCCAAAACCTCCGATTACATCGCCCCTGTCGAAAGCATTGTTGATTTCGAATTCATAAGATTCGATCTTGATATCCTTGGTCTTTTTAATAGGCCTGAAGGCGTCTGACGAATATACTAGCTCAATGGTTGTGGCCACCGGCTTATCTACTGCGTACTTCTCCGCAATATACTGAATACCGTTATACCCTGGCATCAAGGTGATATCGTACTTCTGTGTTTTATTGTTTTTGTAAGGTATAGGTGACAGGTGGTTGTCCTGCATCATATCAAGGCCCATTCGCGCATAGTGGACTACATCCAAGGCCAGGTCGTTCAGGTTGACATTCGCCCATGTTGTCGGAAGGTTGTTGTCGTACTTGTGATCTTTGTTGTTCTCGTTCTTCCTGATCCTATTTTCTTCTGCGGTCTTGAGCGCTCTGTCTATCCCTATGAAGTACCCTTGTATCAATTGGCGTTGATAGTCTGAAACCTGCAAGGCCCCGGCTACATTGGAACCAAACTCCTTGAGCACCTGTGCGGTGAATCTCTGGCTTATTGGCAGCTCTGGCTGCTCGTTCTGTACTGCTGGTTGATTCGATTGGTTTGACATTGTATATTCCTCCTCTTATTTAGTTGTTAATTTCCAATCTGAGTTTGCTATCTGCCTCTGATACTACTAAGCGGATCACCTGAGTGTTCATCTTTAGGAGCTTTGTTACGCTCTCCGCATTGTCTACGAATACCGGCATTGTTATTCCCCAGTGTAGTGATAGTGCTTCGATTATCTCTAAGCCGGCATTAATCCTTGCCGCGTTATTTGAAAATACAAATGGAACCATCCTGCCGCCTTCAGCTGGGATCATGACCTCGCAATCTTCTTTT
>JGI24145J26757_10000026_pt1 | contig 87008 bp, 71 predicted proteins | sample BarGraIncu01122A_FD_26757 | JGI IMG/M metagenome (IMG submission 26757) | reverse complement strand
CATACATTATTCTAAAAAAAGGAAGTGACAACCCTCAGGATATAGACCAAAAACAAAAATGTAGAAAACGGGTTGGCTGGAAGATGATCTCAATAAGCTTAAATCAAAAGCCGAAAGGTTAATTTGGGAGCAATAGTGTAATTATAATGCCGTATTTATTTAGTTTAAATGGCATAAAATGAGTACACATATCTCATTATGAGATATTTTAGCCGGGGTCTCGCAAAATATCCGCAATCAGTTTAGGTGAATAATTGAATGAAGATTTTCCACGGGATTATACGTGATTAAAACTTCGCCAATACGGATATTTTTGTCATCCCTTGTATATTCACAAAGTGCCTTCATTACCCAATGCCTGAATGCCCTGGCCTCGAACGAGGCAATGCGGTAACTGACAAATATTAATGCTTCAAGATTGTAAAGTGTCGTCTGGCAAGGCTTTCCGTTCCGTTCGATCAAATAAATGCGGGTAACGTCTTCCTCTCGCAATACGCCGGATTTTATAATGGCGTGTATATTATTGCTGGCTATACCGATGGACACATTAAATAAATCGGCTATTTCGTGTTTGGTAAGCCATAGGGTACCATTAACCAACTGGGCTTCCACAATAAATTGATGATGGTTAGTTTCCTTGATTTTTATATTTCCACGGTTCATGGCAATTGTTTTTTATAATTATTCAGAAACAGCTTTTCGATAAATTTGATTTTGAGGTACTATTGGCTTTAACTCATTTATTCCGATAATGCCATACCGGAAATCATCAAATACTCCAACCTGATTATTCAGGCTGTAATATCCCCCCATAATCTCGCCAAAGAATTTTGAACCGATAATTATCTCGGTACCGTTTGTTGCAAATTTTATATTCGGTGACATATACAGCATTTTAAAGCCTTGTTCAACTACAGAAATAAAAAAGTCCCGTTCTTGTATTTCCCTTAGTTTGCCTTTCTTTGAAAACAGGTAGGTTTCATCCGTAACCAGATATTTTATTTTGGACTTATCCCCAACTAAGGCCAAAACATTTTCGTTTTCGTTGCCAGTACGTTCAGCCATGCGGGATTTTATTTCAGCCGCATTTACCTCTGGATTACGGTTATTGACAGCTTTTGCCATTTTATCCATATCCCGGCTTAACTTGCGGTCGATTACATGGGCATATATTTGGGTTGTCTTTATATCGGCATGGCCAAGCATGCTTTGTATGCTTTCCATCGGCACGTCGTTCCCTAAAGCAACGGTACTTGCAAAAGTGTGCCTTGCCACATGGAACGTAATTTTCTTCCCAATTCCGCATATATCTGCAATTTCTTCCAGGTAATCGTTTATTTTTTGATTACTGATTACCGGTAGCACTTTCCCGTTTTTCTGTTTGCCTTTATATTTTTCCAATATGGCTAAAGGAATGTCCAACAGGCGAACGTTGGTGTTGACATCTGTTTTCTGCCGTTTGGTCATGATCCAAAGATGACCGTCAAAAGCTTTTCTGATCTTATCTTCGGTGAGTTCAAAAACATCCACGTAAGCCAGTCCTGTGTAACAGCTAAATATAAATATGTCCCGCACCTGGGATAACCGGGCTGAAGGGAACTTCTTTGTATAAAGAATATCCAGTTCGTCCTGATCAAGGTACCCACGATTTACTTTGTCGTACCGAAATCGAAAGCTACCAAACGGGTCGTTAAAACTAAGCCCGTTGTTTTTGGCAAAATATAAAATTGTCCGAAACCGTTGAAGAAATTTTAAGGAGGAATTATGGTTGCATTCGGTATTGTTCCGGATATACAAATAAAACTCATCAATAAAAGAAACTGTCATTTCATTTATCGGCATGTCGGAAAGGTTATATCGCTGCTTCATAAACTCGACCAGCCGTTCGCGTGTGAGAAGGTAGCGCGTATAAGTTTTATGGGTAGAGGTCGTTCCGACTTTCAATTTGTATTGGTCGTTATACTTGTCGAAAAACGATATAATTGTTTGTTCCTGTTCCTCAAGCCCCAGGAAAATGTTCTTTAGCTTTCAGGGGTCACATGCCCGTCAATGCTCATAAATTTGTTATAATGCACGTTTAGCGATGAACCTATATTTTCAAGTAACCTGTTCAGGTTTCTCGCTTCAGCAACCTGGCCTTTTACCCGTTCATTTTTGCTGTCCCACTGTTCGGGTTGTACAAGCAACTTACTACTAAATTGGGAACGGATACCATTAATCGTTATACGAACCATAATCACTACTCTGCCGTCTTTTTTCGGCTCATTCCTTTTGATGTAAAAAAGGACATTGAATGTGCTCCTCATACTGTTACATTTTTAATGTTTCAAAACTAAGTTATTGAACATGTAACAGGGCGAGTCTTTCTATGACAATGCGCGACTTTTCAGGGACTTATGACAGAAATCGGTACGATTTTTACTTTTCGATTCACCGTACCGATTTAGTACCGAGTTTATCGTTAAAGTTGGCTTTTCTTTGTCTTTTGGTTGGCATTAATAAGAAAGAAAAAAGCCCTCTAAACGTTTAATTTAGAAGGCTTTTCCTGATTTGTCGGTAAAGTGTCTTTTACCTTTTGTGACCCAGCTGGGGCTCGGACCCAGGACCCCATCCTTAAAAGGGATGTGCTCTACCAACTGAGCTACTGAGTCATCCTTTAGTACCTCTGTTTTTCAAAGGCGGTGCAAAGATAACCTTGTTTTTAACTAATGCAAAACCCAATTTCAAAAATGTGTACAATCGCTGGTTTTATTTGTAGTTTTGCTCTCGGAATGGAGTATAATGACCTTGTCAAAAGAGATTCACCCGACACTAAATTTGAATTTATGAATGGTAAAGTAGTAATTATAACAGGCGCTTCTTCAGGAATTGGAAGGGCTTTAGCAAAGGAATTTCACTCTCGTGGAGCTCTTTTAGCATTAGGTGCTCGTCGGATAGATCAACTTGAAGTATTAAGAACGGAACTACAAAATTCTAATATATTGTGTGTTAAAACAGATGTTGCTATAGAGGCTGACTGTAAAAGACTAATTGATCTGACGTTTGAAAAATTCGGACACATTGATATTTTAATTAATAATGCCGGAATATCAATGCGTGCACTTTTTAAAGATATGGATCTTGATGTGATGCATCGTTTAATGGATGTAAATTTCTACGGCACTGTTTATTGCACAAAATTCGCTCTTCCTTATCTGCTTGAGTCCAAAGGATCACTAGTCGGGGTGATCTCAATTGCAGGCTATGTAGGGTTACCAGGAAGAACGGCCTATTCCGCTTCAAAATTTGCAGTAAGAGGATTTCTTGACACAATACGAATTGAACATCTTAAAAACTGTTTGCATGTCCTGGTGGCAGCCCCAGGATTTACAGCTTCCGAAGTGCGCAGGGTTGCTCTCACAGCTGATGGCACCCCTCAGGGAGAGTCACCGCGGAATGAAGAAAAAATGATGAGTGCAGAAACCTGTGCATACCATATTGCGGAAGCTGTCCGTAAGAGAAAGAGGGAATTGATTCTCACTTTTATTGAAGGAAAATTTACTGTTTTTCTTGGAAAATTCTTCCCTTCGTTGCTTGATAAGCTCACTTACAACCATATGGCAAAAGAACCAGATAATCCGATAAAATAGTTGGATAAATGTTTTGGAGAAGTTACGACTTATTCAATGCTTAACTGTAAACTGCTCGTATAAAAGCTTCTGGCATTAAGCCGTTGGAAAATACAGCTAATCAGCAGCACTTTTATTCAGCTTTGTTTTTCAAAACGTTACCCGGTATTCGGAGCAAAAATTTCTATGTTATTGATTTAGTATGCGATGGAAACTCATTTGTAAAACTTACAGGTTTACTAACATATTTAGTGCAATCGGTTTGTTCATTAAAAAAATGGGTTACCTTTGCAAAACTTTTTAGAGTGATTTATTAATAAGACTCTGTAGCTCAGCTGGTAGAGCAATTGACTCTTAATCAATGGGTCGAGGGTTCGATCCCCTCCGGGGTCACTTTTAAAAAGATAATACCGCTGTAAATCAATTATTTACAGCGGTATTTTTATTACAACACACATAATTACACACACTCAATTAGCCTACTCGTTGATCTTTCAATCGTTTTGTGCCCTAAAATAAGGTTGAAAAGAGCAAATTAAAAACCGTTGTTTCATTTGTTGAGCAAATAAGATTATCCTTGAAATCATAAATTTACATTATTTATTCACCACGGTTCTTCTTATCAATCATCCTGTACTTTTCTTTTTTTTCAAACCTGGAATAAGCCTTATACAATCGATCAAATGGATCTTTTTCTTCCTTGTCAAATTCATACTCGTCAATCACTATTAATACACATTGTTTCAAATTTGGCAAAAACTTGATCCCATTTTTCAATTTTCTTGGTTTCAGTAATAATTCCATGATGCGTATTATCATGCGGCGGTCATAAAACGCTTTTATCTGTCTCCTAAAAATTGTTTCCTTTGCCTTATTCAGATACCTGTAATATTGAGGATTCTTATTCTTAAAATTAGGCAGAAAAATTTTAAATAATTGCTTATCAGTCTTTTGTTCAATTTGTAAAGGAGGCTTTGTAATTACAAAATCCTCCAGCAAAAAGTTAAAATAGTGTCTTGGAGGAAACTTAAAAATCTCAGTTTCACATTTAAAGTAACTCCTCAAAAATTGTTGAATGTGTGGATCAAGATTAATAACAATATAATATTGAGAAGCCATTTTTTGAAATATTTAACGATAGAAATAGAAATAATCAAGCAAATAATATAAAATCAGACTATTACGTATTTTCGCATACTTTATAGTCGCATATATCAACCTTATTCAGTGATTTCTGAGATAAATGTCTTTTTTCCCATCGCACTGGTTAGTTTACGAAGAATTGTCTGTCGCCAAGTACAATTAGATCCTTCAAATAAGATCCATCATGCGCCTGTTTACTTAAACTTACAATACTTTCATCAAAGGTATTTTATTGGAATTAACACAACCCTCCCTTTGCAGGAATAATCTCTAATAACTCAATGGTTGCAGAATAATCTTGGTAAATGTAAAATTTTTAAAAATTGTTTAACTGATAATTGCATGCTTTTTTTCTGTTATACAACACATTTTCACAGCCTATGAAAATAAAAAAAATGTTGCTCCTCTCCTATTGAAGATTTAATCTCATAGGGAATGTTAATCTTATTCATAAAATCACATCAGGTTTTACTGAGTTTATTTTGAAGTAGATATACCTTTGCGAAGAATTTTTGATTGTAAATCAAAACTCGCAGAAATTGTCATAAAAAAAATAATCGGCTAAATTTATTACTTGAAAAATGAAAGTCTCCGCGAATCTATATGAGCTAATTACCGATCATTATACTGTATTTCTGATAAATTACTATGCATCATACTAAGTCTTGAGTGATTATGCCTACCAGGTACGGGCAATCTCATGAAATTCCATCGAAACCAACTTAATCTCACCATCAGTAAATAATTCAATGTCGTTATTATCAGGCGAGAATGCAAATTGTTCGGAATATGAAAACACACACTTATTGGCAAAAACCTCAAGCTGACCCCAATCAACGAGAATTGCAATTTTAACATGGTTTGCTTCATCCGGAACAAGCTTTTCGTCGAGCAAAACCTGGCTTTTTATATGATATGCAATCGTCTTGTTTGCAATTTTGAACCCAAATTTTGAGGCGGTGGTATTCGTCAAATCAAATTCAGCGACCAATTCAAACGTCTTCGATTTTGTTTTTGATAAGAGATTACTATTTGAATTTAAGGATTGGTTATCCCATTTTTGTGAGTTTGAATACAAAGATGAAATTTCACTGATTGGATTTCGTGTAATCCTCATTTGTCCGTCTGAAGTAATCAACCCGACCGAAACAGGGAAAGTGGCATTTCTTTTCCAAACAGTTTCGCCAAGACCTCCATTCCAATGGTCCATCCAAGCCAGTTGAATGATCCGTTCATCATTTTTTGGAAGACTACCGCTTGGAAAAGATTGAGCGGCATAAAAATCATGTCCTAACGTCATTACATGTTGTGCTTGTCCTTCTTCCCGGATAAATGATGTCCCATCAAATTTTCCAACAATGTAAGTACCATTTGCATCCATTAATACCCATTTCATATTCTTTTTGTTTCCATCCAGCGGCAATTCGAAAATGTCGGGACATTCGAATCCAAATTTTATATTGCTTAAAAATGTCCAGTCAATAAGATCCTTTGAACCATAAAAAGTGGTGCCATTTTCGTAAATTGCCATTATCCATTTTGAGGTTGGTTTGTGAAAAAAAACATGTGGATCGCGTGGATCTGCATCTTTGGTTGGATTTGCAACCGGGTTATTATTGTAATTGTGCCACGATTTCCCGCTATCAATACTCCAAGCCAAACATGTGCCAACAGCAGTTCCCGTGTATATTGCCACAATAGCTTCATCTGTCGATCCGGTAATCCTTTTCGACGTTTCTCCGGATACAACAACAGCACTTCCGGAAAAAACATGTTCCCCGGAAACATTTCTAATTGCATCGGGAGGTAAAAATGATTTCTGGGGGATTAAGGCCACTCCCTCATCTTTCCAATGCAATAAGTCAGTAGATGTGGCATAGCCACCATGCCTTATAGATTCACCCCATTGATAGATCATGTGATACTTTCCACCTTGATATACCAACCCATTAATATCGTTCATCCAGCCCGATTTGGGACTGAAATGATATTGCCCCCGAAAATTTTCGGTGTAAGTAATTTCTTTTTGCTCAAACTTATATTGCGCAAACGCTGGCAGTTGAATCGCCGTCAGAAAAATTACAAATAGAAAAATAAGACGATGTTTCATTGTTCTCAATTTTTTAATTAAATATTATGCAAATGAACTAATACAATTTCACACCCTAAATAATATAAATGTCAGTATTTCAAGTATTTGAAGCAATTCGTTTTTTAAGCATCAATACCGATCCCGTTAATCGTTTCTCAATATCACCAATTTCCTATTCCTTCATTTTTCGAAGTTGAGCCTTAACATACTCATCTTTTTTTGCAAGTAACCCATCCATTATCCCTTGAGGTCCCAGCATCGTTTCGATCATATTTGTTGCCTTAAGGATGCATTCTATGCTGATATTAGGTATTTGATTGTTTTTATTCAGGTAGAGTGCAAGGTATTCTTCGGATGGATTTTTCAGGCCTCTCCTCTCACAGACAAGCCAGGAAACAGTCTCTGCTTCAAATTCTTTCTCATTATGCTTTAGAGTGCGATATTTCCACCAATTTTCCTTGACAGGCGATAAATGCTGACAGAAGAAATGAGCCAATTCATGAACAATTCCAGCAAACATTTCTTCTTTTGTACTTTTGTTGTCAATCGAAATAAGATAATACTCTGGTAGCTTAATCGTATGGATGACATTCTTATACTTAAGCATAGTTTCATGTAGAGACACATTCTTTAATCTTTCAATCTGAGCATTTTGCACATTGCCATAGGTGACAAACTCCAGCTTAATACCATAAAACTTCAAATTGGATAGTAAACATTTGAATACAATCTCAGATAGTGCTCCCTTTGTATTAAACGGGTGTAAGATAGATTCCGGAATAAGATCTTTGGTATCTCCCTCTATATCACCAATGTCAAAAACAAAATCAACCGGACCAAATGGAACTAAAATAATTAAAGGTCTGGCAGTTTGCTTTATTTGTACATTGAAAGTTTTTTCCCATCTGCCAGCAGTTTGAGCAAAAACAGCGCCAGGCTTTTGCAATTGCACAAGCATGGCATTGTAGGGTGATAAATAATGAAAAGTGCAGCAAAAATTCAACAACTCCTTGAATTCCTTACTTCCTTTAAATTTGCCGATAGAATGAAAAAGTTGATCAATTTTGTCTTTTATTTCAGCTTCCATGACATTATATTAATTTAGGTTAGATATTCCTATGTCGCAGTAAATCCTCTTATATTTTGATGTTAATTTACTGATATATTATACCTTAATAACATGCATGCTCGACAGTATGCATAAATATCACTTGTTAAACTTCTGCCGCCAAGTGTAAATCATCTTTTACCCGGTATGGAGTTTCCTTATCATCGTTGACGTCTTTCATCAGTAAGTGGAAGAATTGGCTTACCACGTAATTTGCCAAGCCTTTATCCTTTGAAAGACGATTCATAAACTCTAAAGGAGGTTCTGCATTTTTCAGCAAAGCCTTGTCAATGCTCTCTCTCAGTTTCATTCGTTTGACATCTTCAATATTATTGGCGCGCATACTGGCCATTAATGATTCATCAGCTTTTAATGATGCATACATCTCCTTAACAACTTTATCATCGTCGCCGAGATCAACTGCAAATTTATCATTGATCTCCTTCACGATAACCTTCAATACTTCCTTAGGATCCTGTTTTGGTCCATTATGGCCATCACCTTGCGGATTTTCGAGAATTGCGTCATCCGGGTTCAACAGGATGCTCCCATTCTCCTTTTCCTGAATTTTGTATTTGTCCATATCGACCATCTGAGTCACCTCCAATGGTAATGTTTCCTTTTCGTAGGGTAAGTATTTGAAAAGTAGTTTTGTGAACATGTAGAACTTTTCAAGGTCGGTATCTACGAAGGTGATAATCTGTGAAATAAATGAATATTGCCGGACATATTTATTGACATTTTTTCTGAATTTGTCTTTGTCTTCAGCTTTTAAAGGTATATAGTTTTCGTCTATTATCTTCTTAAAGAAAGGCGAAAGCACTTCAGATTTAACTTTCTTTCGGACGAACATTTCAATAAATAAGAGAACTTGCTCGCCAGTAAATACATCAGCTTTTTCAATTTCATATTTCAAATTGTAAAGCTTTTGTTTGTCGGTACCCTTGTCAAGGATCGTGCTTTGGTAGTAGTTCTGGAAATCCTTCTGAATACTCTCATGCTCATTGACAAAATCCATGATGAAAGTGTCTTGTTTCCCTTTTGTGGTCCGGTTCAGTCTGCTTAAGGTTTGAACCGTTGCAACTCCACCCAATGCTTTATCAACAAACATGGTATGCAAAAGTGGTTGGTCAAAACCAGTCTGGAATTTGTTGGCAACGATCAGAATTTTGTACGCCGGTTTTTTAAATTCTTCGGCGATATCCTTCACTTTCGGACCATTCATGCTATCCTCAGTGTATTTTTCGAGATTTAATTCTACTGTTCCTGAAAAGGCGACCAGCGTTTGGATATCAAATCCTTGTTCTTTGATAATCTTATCAATTACAATTTTGTAAAGAACAGCATGTGCTCTCGAACTTGTCACCAACATTGCTTTTGCCCGGCCACCTATTTTATGAATTGTTTTATCCATAAAATGATTGATCATGATATAACTTTTAGTAGCAATAGCGTGTAAATGTTTATTTACATGCTTAATTAACAGCCGTTCTGCCTTTAATTTTTCAAATTTTTTCCCATCTTCTGCATTCTCATTTTCTTTCAGTTCAAAATAGGTTTTTTTAGTGACGTAGTAGTCTAATACATTCAAAATAAAGCCCTCCTCTATTGCCTGGCGCATTGTATATTCATGAAAGGCACGAAATCCCGATTGCTGCGAAGCATCCCGAATACCAAACAATTCCAAAGTCTTTGGCTTTGGCGTTGCGGTAAAAGCGAAGAAAGAAAGATGTGGTAATTTCTGTCGGCTTGCCATTATTTTTTCCAACTCCTTTTCTACGCTATCTTTGGGCTCGTGGTTTTCTTCATCCTGGGCGATAATATGTCGGAGTGCTTCATCTGTTGTTAAACTTATTTTTAAGTCTTTTACATTTTCACCACTTTGACTGCTATGTGCTTCATCGACAATTATCGCAAATCGTTTTCCATTTAATTTTGCCAACTGCCCGATATAACCGAATTTCTGCAACGTACTGATAATGATCTTATCACCTTCAGTCAGCGCCTTTATAAGCTGCTTACTCCCTTTGGTAATGGTTTTTACGGTACCTGTTATCTTCTCGAACTGCTTAATTTGTTTTTGAAGTTGTTTGTCCAGGATAATACGGTCGGTTATCACAATGATGCTGTCGAATATAGGCTCCTGGTTGTCACCAAATAAATTAGCAAGTTGATGGGCCAGCCAGGCAATTGTTTTACTCTTGCCGCTTCCTGCACTGTGTTGAATCAGGTAGTTTTGCCCTGATCCGTTTATTTTCACATCGGCGATTAATTCACGCACACAATCCCGTTGGTGGTAACGCGGAAAGATCGTTTTTAACTCTTTTGTCTTCTCATCTTCTTCGTAGAAAATATAATTGTTAAGCATTTCGAGCAAGCTATCAGCCTGCAGAACCTCTTCCCATAAATAACTGGTTGCAAATTTGTCCGGAATAACCGGATTCTTTGTATCCCTGTTGAATGGCAGAAAACGGGTATTTCCGTTTTCTAATTTGGTAGTCATTAAGGCAGTATTATTATCCACCGCAAAATGAACCAGACAATTCTTCAGCAATGGATCTTTGCTTTCCCGCCGTTTGCAGTATTGCTCCACAGCGTGGGTGACATTTTGCCCAGAGAACTCATTCTTTAATTCCAGCGTAATAATCGGAATACCATTGATGGCAATTACCAAATCAAGGCTTTTGTCGGGATATAAAGTACTGTAATGCACCTGACGGATCACAGAGAAACGGTTGGCTTCATATTTCTTTAAATGCTCAGGATTTAAACCAGACGAAGGTTTGAAGGATATGAGTTTTATGCTTGCACCCTGCAATACAAAACCTTCTCGGATTAGATTTAGAATGCCACGTTTTTCACGTAGTTTTGAAAATTCTTCAGCAACTTCTTCAATCGTGTTAGCTGGAAATAATTTTTCCAACTTCTTCCAGGTATCTGGTTGCGAATTGCGAATAAACTGCTCCAGCAATGATTTGTCTAACACATACTCCAGATCAAAGTCTGAACTTTTTCGTATTGTGTACAATTTGCTATCTTTCAGATAGTCATATACTGAATCTTCAAAATGTATTTCTCTAATTCCTGACATTATTTTACTTTTTTAAACTTAATTATAAAATTGTCATTTATTACTGAGAATAAATCATTATTTGTAAATGACTTTCCCTTATAATCAAATAAACCTTGTATTCGCTCAATTTTAGCATTAGTTGGTGAATCTAAATTACGAACTAAAAAGATTTCGTAATTTTTTTTATATTTCTCACCATATTCCACTTCGTTTGAGCTAATGTGAAAAGCATCTTCCCAGCCTACAACTTTTACTTCAACATATCTTGAATTTTTACCACCATTGGGGATGTATTCCAAATCATAACCTAATCCATCCTTACCATCCAGATTAATTCCACAGTCTCTGGCATAAGCCGAAACCCATTTTACACTTTTGAAATCGTCAATAGTATCAAGTAGGAAACGATATACCATATATTCACCTATAAAACCAACTTCTTCCTTTGGAATTTTTGGAGGAGTGCGTCCCTTATTCCCTCCTTTTGCTTTATCATCTTCATTATTTTCAGATTTAGCATCAGTAGGAGTCGTTTTTATAATGGTTGAAGTGATTTTAGTAAGTCCTTCAATTTTAAGAAATGAGTCAATTTGATTTTTTAAATCAGCCAAATCATCATAGAGGATGGTATGATTACCAAAAGCAATTCTTTTGTTTTTCGTTATTGAATTTGTCTTGTTATTATCTATTGGTGTTTGTCCGACCCAGATAATAAATTGATCTTTAATGTTATTAATCTGATCTTCAAAATAAATTAACGATCGTGTCGAAGTTTTTTCATTAATGAATTGATCGAAAAGCTTTCTTTCATTATTCGTTTGTTCATAATATTGCCACAGTTGTTCCAGGTTCTTTTGATATATTTCATCAATATTTAATTGAAGGACTTCATTTGAAATATCAATATTATATTCATGTTTTATCTGATCTATTACATCTTTTTCAACATCAAAGTTAACTTCATTTATTACATTTGGTTTAATGTAACTATATCCCTTTAGGACGTCGCAAAAACCTTGTTTTAACTCATTATTGCCAAGACACTTCTCATAGTATAATGATTTAAATACATTTTGAGTTCTATCTATCGTTCTTTTGAAGTTAATTTCATAGAGTTCTTTAATGTTAATGGCTGGATAATGAAATTGATTGAATTGATTTAAAGTTATACCAGTATTTTGAAATAAATTAACTATCAATTCTAAAGATAATTCTTCGTTGATTTCCAAATAGTTTATTTGATTAAATACCGAAGAAATCAGTTCTGCATGTTTCGGATATTTATTTTTTAGCTCTATCAGCAACTCAATATCCAACTTACTTGTTATGTTAATTTTCTTTCCCTTAGAACATTTTGCAAATGCTTTCCAAAATTCCAGTTTCGGATTATTAATAAATCCCAATATCTGCCGTGACTCACTTATTTTTTGACTATAGTTACCATCTAATTCATTTCTTAGTAATGAATCACGGGCACTTTCTTTTATCGAAAAAAGGTGTATTAATAGTTGACGTTGTGAATCTACATCCAAAATTGCAGAGAACGCTTCCGCAATGGCTGAACAGAAATCCATATCTTTATTTAATTCCTCGATTTTTAGATTCTCAGGAGCTTTAATATAGACAATGCCTCTTTTTTTCAAATAGAAGCACTCATAATCATTAAGTTCAATAATTTGAGGTTTATCATCTTTTAATAGTATTAATCTAATGTCCGTTACCAACTTAAACGTAGTATTCTTAATAGTGTTTTTTTCACTACCTCCATCTGCATCTTTGCGTAATATATAAACATATGGTTTGAATGATTTGATCTCATTTTCAAAATCTGAATTGTCAGGATGAAAGGTGGGAAGTCTGTCCAAATTCAAATCCATTTTGTCTAATGGCTCCACACCAAATAGTTTTTTTATAATTTCCTTGCCTCTTCTTCTATCTATTTCTATAATGTTAAAATATTTAATAACTGCTTCGCCGTAACGTTTATCATTTACATAGTAAACCTCCTTTATAGGTACTAATTCGCCATTTTTGCAAAATACCTGACCTTTGGTATGAAACTCCAAATAGCTGGGGTCTGTTTTGTCAATTTTATCTAATAGTTTATTATCAAAGTTTGTTGCTAATTGATTGTAAATTGTTTTTCCTTTTTTTTTACCCTCATCCATTCCAGGTAACTTTAGCAAAATTGAGTAAAGAGTTTTTGTTGAAAATGTAGTCATTGATTTATGAACACCTACTATAGCTAAAAAATGCTCCAACTTATCCCTATTAATTCCAAGTCTCAAAAAACGTTCATAATTGATCAAAGGTTTTTCAATGTGAGGACTAAAGTCTGCATTTACATTAGATGCTGTAGTGCATAAATTAGGCGCTTGCTTAAATCGACCCTCAGTTTCTATCCAAGGTATATTCTGAAAATGCCATTTGATATAGCTTTTTATGTTTGCTCCCTGTAAATGCCGAAAATTATGATCTGCGTTAAACTTTATTCCAATTCTGCAATCCTTTGATTCGCGATCTTCAATTAATTTACTTAATAATTCATTGTCCGCCTCTAACCATCTAATTATCAATTCGAATGAATTACTATTTAGTATTTTTTCAAGACTATCTATACTTTGAACTTTTGACTCTCCAAACTGAAGATAACTTTTTTTGAGCTCAGAATAATTATTGAAGGAATAATCATCAAGTCTATTTTTGTAATTATAGTTTTGTAGACAATAGGTTATGTAATCAGCAGATATATTCCCAATGTAGATTTTCCTGGGTAAATAAGTCACACCTAACCATTCCAGATATTTTTTCCACGGAGCTTCATTTAATTCTTCTACTTTAAATCTTTTCGGAGTGGCAAGGATCTTTCCTTTATCGAAGTGATATATTTCTTCAGCCAGTAAATTACCATACTCTTTTCCAAAATACAATTTATGCGCTGAACTTTTTTTTCCGGTTTTATCTAATAGTGGAACAGCTGTACCAACCCATTTACTTTCGGGATTTCCTTCACCAGAATAAATATTAAATAAATGTTTGTTTAATTCGACTATATCTTTTATTGTGGAATATTCAGAATTATAATGGGTTATGAGAATTTCAACCGCTTCGTTAAAGTTAAATTCTTTAATCTTAAAGTTTGATAGCTGAACTGAAAGAGATTTATAATCTTCCACATCAAATGCTTCCATCAAGCTTGAAGCTAATGAGGGATTTAATATCTGAAGCCCAATTTCTGCTGCCCCCAAATTTTTTAAATCCTTATTCGGGAGAAAAATTGGACTGCAAAAATTGAGTAATTTAAAATCAATATCATAAAAAAGATGATTTAATTCGCATACTTCTTTCTTATTAATCCTATTGTGAATCACCTTTATCAGCAATGCATAATTTGTAGTAGATAAAATTTTCCTTTTTTCTGCAACCGAGTCAATTATATCATTAATTTCATAGTCAAAGCAATCAAGCGCAGTCAAAAAATTTTCTTCGGTTTCATTATCACAGCAAAGCAACAAATTAGGAAAATCTTCTGCATTAAGTAATTCTGCAAATTCAGGCTCCTCATAATATGCGGGTTTATCAGCCCAACTTATATATTGATTTCCAATCGTTGGAAATATTTTCCTTTTTTTTACCTCTTCTTTCAATTTAGTTTCAAAGCCAGACTCTTTTATCAAGTTGCTTAAACTTCCGAAATCAACCATTGTCAGATGCATGGAATTATAATTCACATTCTCAGTTTCACTGGTTGCTATTATTTGTGCAGCTTCGGCTAATAATTTTGCAACTTCATCAAACAAAAAACGATTGTGTCCTTGACCTTTTATTAATTCATTTCGATTACTACTTAGCTCAAAAGTCCCATGTAAAATACCCGGAAATTTAAAAGAAACATCAGTACGAAAAAATGAATGGAGTACATTTTTAGATTCAGTTAATTCATCTTGCCAGGCAACGGCAAGTTCAAAATTCATCGCTCTTTGATTAGTTGTTAAATTTAATTTATTTGTGCCAGAATGACAATAGATATTCCACTCTTTATCAATATCTTCCGTTTCAAACTTTGATAATTTTATTCTTTTTAAAACAGCCCAATCTGATAAACTTTTTTCGATTAATATTTTACGCTTTAATGTCTGAGCGATATTCGGTGTTTGAATAATTATGCTATCTAAATTATTGAGAAAAAGAAGCATCTCAGCATCTACACTTTTATTTATTTGCTCCTCGACTACCTCAACCGCATTTTTAAATATTCCATCTACTAATATTTGTGCCTTTAAATCTAAGATAATCAATGTGTCAAAATCTTTACAGACTTCAGGTATCGTAATATTTTCAATTATATCGGGACAGCGAAAAATAGCAATAGCATCTTCCATCTTGCCATACCTGTCAATAATTTTTTTTCCAATGGCATTATTCAAATTCATTAAGTAGTCCAATACACCTTTACTGTTTAATTTTGAAAAGCTTATTTTCAAGTCTCCACTTATAATAGACACTTTATCAGCCCATGATAAAGTTGATCTAAATCCAAGCCCTTTATTGCCGATTTGATTTTGTTTATCGAATTTAGGGCTAAGGTTGCTATGGAAAATTGAGTCAAGACCACCTTCCGAAAACGTTTGTCCAGTGTTGGCAATTATCAATCTGTTATTTGATAAATAAATAAGTGCTTTAGGTTCTTTGGAGTTGTGTGCTGCATCATCAGCATTTTGAATCAATTCAAGTAATTCACGTCCTTCATATTCTATGGTTGTAGTTTTTTCATGTTCATAATGCTCAAACATAAGGCTTGGGCTTTTTGAATAAAAATCTTTTATCTGAATTAATTGGTTAATCGCAAATTCTTGTAGACTTATTTTGTTACTTATTAGCATAGTAGTTTAATTTTCTTGGGTTTCCACTCACTCACATCAATCTTACCTGTTACCGCCTGACAGATGATTGATATCCGGTATTCCGGAATTAAATCAGTTTGCTTTTTTTCACGATGCCTTTCCCTAATTTCTGATATGATCGCTGGTTAAGGTTTCTCAAAATAGTCTGCTGACCAGATCTTTTCACAAATTCTTTGCACCAATTTCTGACGTTCCATGATGTCATTCTTTTTAAATTTAGGATGCGCTTTGAATTCCAGATTCTGGATAACCTCCGGTAATAAAAAATTAGGGTTTTTGATGTAATACAGAGGATTTAAAGTTTGAGCATACGTGTTTTCCTTTAAATAATGTTCAAGCTTGGCCTCATATTGATCACTGCTAAATGACTGATTGGTGCCTTGTGGCAAAAGAATAAGTGAACCTATTGAATTTCTCCAATCTTTAAATTCGTTTTCCTGTTCAAATTCATCTTTATGTTCATCAAATTTATTTGCCCAAATATGCTCGATCTCAAACTGTTTACCTTTGGGGTGATGGTATGTTGCATAAGTGGTATCTTTCCCAATAAGATTATCAAGAAAACTTGTAATGCGTGAAAGAAGATGTTTCACAAAATTCCTGTTTTGCCCATGCAAACCAAAATTCAATACTTTATCCCAATTTTCAGCAATGCTTTCTACCTCTTCATAAAGATGTGATTTAAGCATTGCGATGACATTATTCCGGATTAATTTAATGACATTAAACATGGTATATTTAATAGACGCTTGTCCAAATTTTCTACCATTAATCGCTCTTCTGACTGTAAAGGTTTCGATATAGCGTGAAACGAAATCAATTTTTTTCTTGATTGTTTCATTGTCATCATTGAAGTTAATAGTCGCCAGCAGCAAAGGCTCCTGTAAAGATGAAGCTATTCCCCAATGATTTACATAATGAGCATGCGCCATACTTGAATCAAAAATTGCCTGGGCATCTCTGATTTTTAAATACCAATTTACAAAGAATGGGAATTGAGTTTTAAAGTAATTATAAAAGTCACTTGATGTTTCCAAATTAAATAACGTAGCGTGATTATCCTTGAACCAGTTATTGAACCGTGGACCGATTAATTCAAAATCCTGATCTATTGACCCCGCCTTCCCTGATCTGATCGATACTGCATATTTACCTCTAAACCACGCCTGGAAGAAATTTAGATCTGCATTATCATCACGTAGATGCAATTTTTGTATTTCTTTTTTCCAAAGATCATTTATTTCGTTGCGTTGCTTCTTATCCGCGATTTTGGATAAAACGTAACCTTTCAGCATTTCAGTTTGAGAAAGGTTTAGACCTCTGTCATTCATGGTTTCGAAAATAGTGTAGGCGTTTTCATCGGAATAGGCGGTAATCATTACGACAACAACATTTTCAATAAACCAATCAATAAAAAACGGTAAGGCATTTTGCGTTAATTCTTCCGGAAAGGCTTGGACAATATCCTGATACCGCGCGACCATGTTTTGAACGGTTTCATCCTCACCTTCCATGATCATATATTCACCAGTGTCAAATAAAGATTGCAAACAAGGTTCTCGCGTTTCTTCTGCCATATTAAATGACTTTTCACCGAATTTTGCAGAAAAAATTAGTTCACTAATTGAAACCTTGTCTTTATCTGCAAAATCTTTTTGTAAGTGATTGAGATAGATCAGAAACAACGTAATCGAAGTAATACGCTGTTGTCCGTCAATAATTGATTTTTTTCCATTTTCGGCATTGACACTAAAAACCACTGGCCCCAAATAGTAGTTTTGATAATTTGATACTTCGGGTCGTTTGTGTTCCGGGTTGTATGATTTCAAAAATGTGCCTGTCAAGTCTTCAATCAACAATTTGATGTGTTTTTCCTGCCAGCGATATTCACGTTGAAAATAATCAATACTAAACTTTTGACCCTTTAGTAAGGCATTGATGCTGATGTCAGTAGCCTCAATTTTGTTTTTAAGTTTCTGGTTCATGAAAATATCAATTTTTCTATCTGTAATTTTTGATTTTACTAATTGAAACCGTTAAATTGGGAATATTGTATTCTTCAACCGATGCTTCTTCGTCATTTTTCTTAACTGTCTTCTTTTTTTTACGTAATTCTCTGATAAATTGCTCAAATTGCTTTTGATTAATATCTTTTTCTGGACATTTAGGCCCAAGCACAATTTCGGTCATTTTAAGAGGCAATCCTGCTTCGTTAAGAATAAAATCTACATATGGATTAAGAATATTATGACTATTGGTTAGTAACCATCCTTTTTTGATATCCTCGTCATGTAATATAAACAGTAAACGTACTTCTTCTTCGACTGCATAATCAAATGGTTTAAAAAAATGTCTCCAGGTGCTTAATGTTTTGAATTCAAAATCAACATTTAATTTATTTTTTAATACAGCAATAATATTTTTTATAAAATTCAACTCAGGGTGGTCGCCATTTTTCTGACTATAACTTATTCTTTTTAAAATGAACTTTGAATCTAAATTCTCTTCATCAACTTTCAAAACAAGGCAAACGCCCTTTGAATCATCAGCATACAATCGCCATTGAGTTAAATCATCATCTTTAAGTGAACAGGAAGAAATAAATCGTCTATTATATGAATCAACTGTTTGCCAAACAGCCTGGGTATAATCTCGATTTGTGCCTGTTATATAGTTTTCGGCATAGTTTACTTCTGTTGTATCGTTCATACCAACAAGACAATTCATCCTAAATGAATTATAATTCAGCATGGAAAAAATGGTACTAAGCGTCGTATATCTGTAAACCTTTGTTAATGGCTTTTCGCCTTTTAGTAAAAGTCTGAATATTCTATTCTCAATATTGTTAATATCAGTTGGATTACTGAATGAAAAGCTACTGTCAATTTCATTAAATTCTATTCCATTAGATATTTGTGAAATTAATTCAATAACGTTATCTTTAAGAAACCCAAATTGGCTTTCATTGATAATTGATCTTATTGTTTCTGAAATAAGCTGTTTTGATTCTTCAACATTTACATCCTCACGTTCTTGAATTAGTTGAATGAACTCATTAAAATTTAAAGTTGCTTTTTGTAAACCACCCTTCCGGTCTGTTATAATGAATTTGTTGCCATCGCTTAAAACGATATATCGAACATTATTTTCAGATGCAAACTTTTCAATTTTTGAATAATCATAAACATCCAGAAATATGCTTTCTTTGACCTCTACCAATGCAATTGTTCGATTGGCAATTTCAATAAAAAAGTCACAAGGTACATACCGTTTAATTGGCCTTACTAACTTAATATTGTATTCCTTTTTACTTGTAATATATTTCAGATTCAAGTCATTGAACCTTTTATAAAAACTTTCTTCAAATTTATTATCAAATTTCATAATTCTTTCTCTTTTATTTTCGGTTCCCATTCCCATACATCAATATTTAGGGTATTCCCTGACTTAAGAATGATATCTGGAATTTCTGAATGAAGTCAATTTACTTTTGAGATGATTAAAATTTTTCCAACGCCAGTTTTATATACGCTATGACATCTTCGTAATCTTTCCCCGCTTGAGTTTCCTTATGGAAATGAGAGAATATTAATACGAAAAATGAATAAAGGCTTGCTGTTTCAACAATTCGGGATTGTATCGTCCTATACATCTCATCACCCTCTCCAAATAAGGGAGATTGCATTTCGTAAATATCATCAGTAGCTTTTTTTATATCGCCGAAATTGTAACCTAAGGCCATAATGTCGGTGTAAATAGCATCTAAATAGGTGTATTTCGATAAATTTGGATTCGCCGAATATGCAGCTTCCGGAACGATTTGAGCTAATTTCTCAATAAAGGCTTTTTTAATCTCTTCTAAAACTTGGTCGTAGGTCATTTGCTTTTTTAATATTAAATTGCGTTTAAAAAAATAGTAATGTGCTGTATATTAAGTTATAAAATCATTTAAAAGGATCCTTATTCATAAATTATTTATTTTTCTGCCGCCATTCTTATCGGCAATTCTTCTGTTTGGTACTTTCTGACTTTGGGTTCCCACCCCCTCACATCAATCTTACCCGTCACCACCTGACTAATTAATGCAGTCCTGTATTCCTGCATTAAATCGATTTGCTTTTGGTATTTGGAGATAAGGTTATCCATTTCTTTTCTGAAATTATCAAGGTATGCAATAATTTCTTTCTGTTCTTGAACGGGTGGTATGGGTATGCGATATCGCTCGACATTTTTTACATTTAAGTTGCCTTGCCCACCTCCAACAACGGTTCCTTCGTGATTTAACTGATAACAATACTCTGTATTGAAAAAATAAACGATGTATTCACTTAAAATTTCTTGGTTTGGTCTAATGTGAGTTAAACTTACATAAACAGAAAATTCTAAATCTGTGTCTATTATGCAAGCTTGCCCTATTCCTGCACCAACTCTTGTGACTAATACATCTCCTCTTTGTGGTTTCTTGTATCTCGTAAGTTGTTTGTGTAAGGATGGTTTTATATAATTGTACTTAGATAAATCCATTGCAAAAGGTCTGCAATTTTGTGCTGATAGAAATGCAACGCCTTCACTTTCTTCAACATATTCAGGAGTAGCAGCAACACCACATGTAAGAATAGAGGTAAGACCTTTAAATTTTCTAATATCCCAGTGTTCCGGAATTTCCGGTACATACTTAATATCAGTAGGTTTAAATTTCACCTTTTGATTAATTCCTTTTGTAATCGCATCGTTAATTTTAAAATGCAATTGCTCCTTCAACAACTCAATTTGCGTTTGACGGCTGGCAATAAAGCGATCCATCTGCTCAGTTTTGTGATCGAGAAAACGGACAATGGAATTTTGCTCATTAAGTGATGGAAGTGGAAATTTTATTTCGTTTAAATCTCGTGCCGTCATACTCGGTATAGCTGAACCGTACATGTAGTAATCAAAATTAATTTGATTACATAAGTGAAAAAATAAATATGGACTAATTTTTTTTGATATTTTGGTATAGTAAGCCGTATCAACTGACCAAAAAGGGGTTAGGACAAGTCTTGGTTTATCTACTGTGCCTTTTCTACCTAATAAAACGCTTGGCCCTTCGAACAAATACTGATTGGCATAACCAAAAACACCCCCTGAACCATAAATGGGATATTGGCCATTTTCATCCAAGACCGTTTTTTGATCTTGCCCATTATGGATTTTGGCAATGTATTTTAGTTTGATGATTTCCCAAAGTTCTGGCACATCACCAATTCCGTCTAATCCACTTGGTTTATATGATGGATATTTTCTCATTCAGCAACCTCTTTAATCTCAACCAGCAAATCTTCAGTTTCTTCTTCCAAAGCCTCAATATCCTGCATGATTTCCTTCAAATCGCGCAGGGGCTTGTATTCGTAAAAGAACTTTGTAAAAGGTATTTCGTAACCTACTTTATCTTTTTCACGATCCATCCACGCATCGGGAGCAAAGGGCAATACTTCACGTTCGAAATAATCATCAATGTTTTCTTTCCATTTAATGTTTTCGCTGTCGCGCAGGTCGGTATCCTGCAACGGTTTATCCTTCCAATCGCAAATACGGCCTTTTTGTTTGGGTATATCAAAAGGATCTGCAAATACGACTTCGGCTTCTTCGTCTTTTTCGCCCAACGTATCGCGGTACATTTTTAGCAAAGCTTTGCCCGGCTGGCTTCCAAATGCTTTTTCAAAAGCGGTAAAGAAGCTTGCGTCGTTCATCACTCTTGGTTTACCGTTGAGCGATTCTACCGCTTTCAGTATTTTTTGCTGTATTGCTTTTCCTTTTACGATATCTGCCTGGGCTGATACTTTATCTTTCTTTTTGGTAGTGGCAAAATCTTTAAATTTGGGATGCTCTTTCAGCGCCTCAATCTTATCATCGTTTATTTCATAAGCAAGCCGTAAAGGGCGTTCAACGATTACTTTGGTATATTTGAAATCATCCACATCGTAAATCTTGGATATCTCCACAGGTTTTGCTCCTTCACCTTCAGCGATAGTTGGTATGAGGCAGTAATCTTTATTGGCTTTGTAAATCTCGGTAATCATACTGATTCCGCTTTCACTTATTTCGTATTGCTTTTTACCCAATGCTTTTATTTTCTTTGTGAAAATAGGATGTACCGCATTTATTAACTGTACTTTACCTTTGCGACTTTCAGCTTTCTTATTATTCAGAATCCAGATGTAGGAACCAATTCCTGTACCATAAAACAGATCTTTCGGCATCGCCACAATACAATCGAGCAAATCGTTCGGCTCGTCCATAATCCAGCCCCGGATATTGCTCCATCCACCGCCCGCGTCGCCATTAAACAAGGGTGAGCCATTAAACACGATGCCAATAGTGCTTCCCTGGGGATTCATTTTGCTGATCATGTGCTGCAAAAACAACAATGAACCATCGCTTACATCAGGAGTTCCTGCCCCAAAACGTCCACTAAATCCTTTTTCTGATGATTCGTCTTCAACAAACTCACGCATGTTTTTCCAGTCATCACCAAACGGCGGATTGGTAAGCATATAGTTAAAGGTTTTGCCAATCAACTTGTCTTTGGTAATGGTGTTGCCATGCTTAATATTTTCAGCATCTTCGCCCTTCATGAGTAAATCTGACTTTGCAATAGCGTAGGTCTTCTCATTGATCTCCTGACCAAAAACCCAAACATCCAATTTCTCATTAATTGAACTTTGCAGATAATCCTTTGCGGTGGTCAACATTCCACCAGTTCCGCAACATGGATCGTAAATATTAATGCCTGCACCGTCTTTTTGTAGTTTTTCTGTTTCGTTGGCAAATACCAGGTTGACCATCAGGCGGACAATTTCGCGGGGTGTAAAATACTGTCCTGCTTTCTCGTTGGTCGATTCTTTAGATTTTCGTATTAAAATTTCGAAAATGGTTCCCATATCATGATTGCTCACTACATCAGGATGCAAATCAATTTTAGTGGATACAAATTCTTTGGTAACTAACAAAAGCAGCCCTTTCCGCAAAAGTGTTTCATAAATTGGCGACAACCCTTTTTCAGGTCCGCCGCTGAAATTGAGAAGGATATCTTTGATGTTATCGCTAAACCCGTTCAGGTATGCTTCAAAATTTACACCAAGATTGGTAACGTCTTTGGTAAGTCCAACCAATGTATAATCCGACTTATTGTAAAAATTTTGACCCGATGCCTTCTTTAATAGCTTGTTAAGCAGTTCCGGGGTGGTTTTATCTTTATATTTTTCATTCGCTATAACGACCTCCTCATGTGTGCCTTCAAGAACACAATCAATACGTCGCAGCAAGGTAAAAGGTAAGATTACTTCTTCATAGTCTTTGGCATCATATTCATTGCGGATGAGCTCTTTAATACCCCAAATGAACTCAGATATCTCGTTGTGGTTTTCCATTATTCGTACATCAAATTTAGTTATGCAAAATAAGCATTTCAATTCAAAGTTTTGCCATCACAGTGCATAAGAATAATTGCAGTCTTGAGATTTACACGTAGGTTGCAGATATTTAGGACAAAAGCATCAACAGCCAATTATATGTTGGCTGTGCGTTTTATTCTCCTTGATTTTGTTTTCAGGATGCACCAGCAACCGTTTTCGATGAAACATTTTTAACGGATCCGGTTCCAGTGTAAAGTTTTAGTGTAAAAATCCAATAAATATTTTTTTGCGTCAGGATCCACAATTGAATTAATCCACTTCTCATAACTTATTGACCAAACTTTACATGTCCTGGCCTTCGCTATGATTAAATCCATATTTTGCTCGGTTCTGAAATTAACTGGATAAGCATTAAACCTTGCTTCTATTTCCTGAATCATCGTTTCCATATAAATTTGCTCATCTATCCTAAATGAAAGCAACTTAGTGGCTGGAGCTACCACCATGAAAAATATTCTGCAGTCTTTATTGTAAGTTTGACTTGCAATACATGCTAATGTTCTGCTGGCCTGATTGTAATGATCAGCATTATTGACCCTTATACTTAAATTGCTCCCCATCTTTGCCTCAATAATTCCAAATATTTTTGCTGTGGTTGGAATTATTAGTTCACCGCGGAGTTCGTAATTAATTTCAAAATCGCCTAAAGCCATATCCGCATGTGTGTAACCCTCTCGTCTGATATTTGCGTGAACAAACGGACTTGATATTAAAGCCTCAGAAGTCCAGTTTGAAATTTTGCCAAAGTCAAGTTCGTATAACTCTGTTTTGTCTTTTAGTTTTGTATTTTCTTTAATCGACTGGTTAATCAATATTCTTGTCATCCAGCCCTCATTATAAATGACAGTGGGATTAATATTTGGAATATTTGGCCCATCAATACTTTCAATAATCTCAATAATACTTCTCATAAATGTCAGTTTTTAAATTAAGAGGAAAGCACCTTTTCAATCCAGTGAATAACGATTTATATAGTTTCAAACAGGCAACACTAACCAACGAGAACCTTAACAACTCTAAACACATGCTACTGAAGATTTTGGCGGATGATCGCTGAAAATCTTTGTTCATGCTGCTCAAAAGATTAAGAGGAAGCACTTAAATCTAATGAGTTTTTTGCTTTACATTCTTTAATAGAAGTTTCTACAAAAGTAATAATATTCTCAAATTCTTTGAAATAGATGTAGTGAAAATAAATGCTATCATCATCAACTTTAACTACTTGATCAGCAAAAGTGGTATCGTTATTGGCCAGGGAAGGCATAACACAAGCAACATACAATTTTAGCTTTACCGGATGTTTACGAGTAAAGCCAAATAGTTTCCACCACGCTTCGCCACTTTTACTTCGCAATAGTTCCCGTATAAAAGTGGCGTATGCCAAACCCTGTTGAATGGCTTTTGCAGCTGGTTCCCGGGCATTATTAGTATCTTTCAATTCCAGAATGCATAGTTTTACACTGCCTCCCGTTCCAACCCGGGTTAGCATATCAATTCCACCTCCACTTCGGCCAGAATAGATCAATTTCTCCATATTACTGGCACTTAATGGAGTTGGCATTTGAAATCGTGCAATCCCGGCAATTTTTACTGGTTGAATATTGCATAAAATCTTGTTGTCACCTTTCTTTTTTGAAAACTCAGTTAACAGCAAACTTTCAATCCGATGCTCATCATTGAGTTTTGCTGTGCCATTTTCGTTTTTCGGGGGATTAATAAATTGGCTTCTGAATTTTGCAACGTCATCTGATCTCCATTCACAATCAGCTAAGCGGATCTTGCATCCAAAATAATCTGAATTACTATTTTCATATCCGTTTGTTGAAAGGGTAATTTTATCCTTACCGACTTTAAGTTTAGCAACATCCTGTCCCAAATAGCGTAAACCAAATGTCAGGCGACCTTTTGCTTCGGATACATTCATGTACAAATAAAGGGGTGCCCATTCCCGGAATCGCCTTTTGTTTATTCTGATTGTTTCCAGATTCGAATCTATTTTTCCTGCATACTCTTCGTACCTTGAAACCCAATCCTGCTTATTATCTTTATCGTTCAATAGATTTTGAACAGTTGAAATCGTCTTCTCGCACTCGCTAATAAAATCGCTCATAGTTTAAACCTCCCAATATTCGCCATCGGCGTGTAATTCAACATTATTATATATTTCCAGGTATTTTTCCGGCATAAAAGTGTGGATCGGAATGATTTTGGTTGGAGCCAACGCATCCGCAAAACGCTTTAAATCCGAAGGGCTTGCATGACCGGATGTATGAATGCTTTCTTTTGTGATCTTATGTTTTACCAGCCATTCCCTTAGATAAGCGTTAGAATCCTGTTCCCAATAACCTTCCCATTGGGAATAAATATATGCTGCATCATTGAGCAAATCTGCCTTTTCAAGATCCCTTATATGAATTGGACGAAAAAGCAAAACACTCTGATTTGAAATTGCCTGCAGGTTTTCAATAAAGATACGATTCTTCGAATGTTTTTTTAATAGCTCAAACCACTTGTTATCCTTTATCTGAATTCGCTGCTTTTGAGGGATGTAAAGTACAATATTCGGCCAGTCAGACTGCGGAATATGTTTGTTCCCTGTTGCTTCAAGGACAACTGCCGTATAAAGATCGATCACCAACGTTTTGCCGGTTTTCTTGCAAGCCCTGAAAATGGAAACAATGCGATCGATGTTTTGCGCTGATATATGCACGAGGCTAAGTCCAGTTGATTTTGAGAAAGCGGCAACAAGTTGTTCCTCAATTTCTGCTTCACTTGGAAATGAATTTATATTTTCAAGTCTTCCAAGTGTTGACCCCTCCAGCAAGAGGACATCAATTCCTTGTGGCGGATGAACCATTAATTCTTCTGTCAATCTTGCTTTTCGGCCATGCATCCTTAAATCGCCACTGTAAAATAATCTTCTTCCACCGGATTCAATCAGAATAGAGTAAGCATCGTATGCGGAATGGTCAATCAGATAAGGGGTGATTTTAAATGGACCAAGATCAAAGGATTTTCCAGATTGCAGGTTCAATCCATTAGAAGGGACAGGCCATTTAGCAGGTAAAAAGGGAGAAGCCTGCGTTAATATCCGGCGTGCATCTGCCCCCATAACAACAGGTATCTTAGCGGATATATGACCAAGCAGACCAAAATGATCCAAATGAGGATGTGAGATAAGCACGGCGAGCAACGAATCATCATTGCCGTCTAAACCTAAAATATTTGGCAGATACTTCTTATCATTTTTCACGGCATCAAGCGGTAAGCCAATGTCAATGATGAGTCTTTTCCCTTGTGAAACAACTTCGACACAACTTCCACCAATCTCCTTACTCCCGCGATGAATACAAACCTTCATGTAATCAGAATATTTGTTTACCTGTTAAATTCATATAACAAGCTCATTATCATACTAAAACGATTAATGATTGGCATAAGCCAAACCGCTTTCCCCATTGCTCGACCAATATCCAATTGCTATATTTCCATCGTGATTAGTTGGTTGAACACTTTTCCCCCATTCGCTCTGCCAAATCCTCAATGTCGTCCCGTCGTGCAAGTTTATCAATCCATCCTTTCGGAATATCATCTACCCCATATAGCAATCCTGCAAGTCCACCTGTTACAGCACCTGTAGTATCTGTGTCTTCACCTAAATTGACTGCTTTTAAAACAGCATCTTTGTAATTATTGGTTGTCAGCAAACACCAAATACTTGCTTCAAGTGTATGAACCACATAACCACTGCTGTGTATTTTATCTTCCGGCAATTCGTAAATATTCCCTTTCAGCAAACGGTTAAACTCTTCAACCTCTGACTGGTCTTCTATAAAAAAGAGGAAGTCCTCGGAAATTTCATTTTTCAAGTCTTTATAAATTTCAAACTTGTCTTTCTTCTCTAATAATTGTTTGGCAAACTCAAGGTAATAGTAACAGGCAATAACGGAACGAATGTGTCTGTGAGTGATAGATGAAACTTGCTTTGTAATTTCAAATCGATCATGTTTTTCCATATCCCGCAGGTAAAAAGCCAAAGGCAAAATCCTCATTAGCGAGCCATTACCATTTGAGTCTACATCAAAACCACCTGCCAAATCTGGTCTTATGCCACTTTCAAGACGATAAATGGCTTGCAGTGTTGTATTACCAATATCAAATACCACACCTCCCGCAGTCCAATAGTTGTCATTGTACCACTTTACGAAATTTTGCCCGATGGTATTTAAATCAAAATCCTGGGTCAATGCTTCGGCAAGACAAAAGGTTAAAGAACTGTCATCTGAGAATGTTCCCGCCGGAACATAGTGGGTGCCATTTCCGATCATATCGCTAATTGGATTATCCCGAAGATATGCTCTGCTCTTGAACTCAACCGGGACACCAATTGCATCGCCAACCGCAACTCCAAAAAGAACGGATTTAATTTGCCCGGTATAGTCAACTTCCCATGTTGTTTGTTTGGCTAATTCGCTCATTAGTTAATTATTAAACGTAAAGTTATTTCTTTGTGCCACTTAAAATTAATTCAGTTGCCCAATCAGTAACTTTTTTATTTTCTTCGATAATAAATTCTTGCCCTTTTGCTGCTGATTGAAAATAATCCGCTTTAAATGATTTTTGTGTATGATAACTCATTTCGATATTTCTGAATAATTCCGGCAACTCCCATCGGCTTTTAGAAAGACCACTTTTTGTAAGAACTAATTTGTCGCTAAAACTAAAACATCCGGCTCCATCAAGAGACGTATTGAAACTTAATGTCTCCGCCGCTTTGTAAATACAATTGTTTTTGTCTCCTTCAAATCTCATTTGAGCATGTGGATGATATTGAAACTCCTTTGGTAGATTCCGAATATCAGAAAATATTTGCCCAACTTGAAGATAACCAAATATTAAGTGAATGTCAGGAGCATGTTTTTTATACTTTATTATACCATTTACGGTTTCTGTTTCTTTAAACGTACCGAAAAATAAAAACAAATCGTCTTTCTTAATTCCTTTGCGTAAAAGATGTCCTTGAGCGCTACCAGTTTGACCGAATAAAGGTTGCCATCCATTTTCTCTGTGAATAATATCACTTCTTAAATCCGGATCAAGATGACAGGTGTAATTATCCTTTATATTTGAATTTGGATTGAGTTCTTTTAATATTTCAAGATACGTTTTACCTTTAAACGTTAAATCTGAAAATTTCAATGTCTCATTTTTTGCTGGTATTGGCAACGACAATAAATTACCATCAGGCATTATCGGACTTGCTTGTCCTCCATACTGAGTATCAAAACCCTTTCTGCTAAGTATTATTTGCATTTTACAGTTGGCTTTTGTCCAATGAGAATTTTGTCTGGCCATCGATGTGGTGTATTAACAATGCCAATTGGATATTTTTTTTGAATATACTCAATAAATTTTTTTGCTATCTCCTTATCGTGAGTTCTTTTCCCGTGTGCAGATTGCCTTTGAGGAATGCCGGGCCTAATTTCATATTCTATTTTAACCGGGGAGGAACCGAAATAGTAAAAACAGTTTGATATTAATACGTATTCTCCACTAATATCATGAAGTTGATTACATTCTTTATGATTTTTATTTTCGACTTGCTTAAAGTCGTTACTTAGTAGTGCATTAACTTTAAGTGGTTGATAGATATTGTCGCCTGCTTTATCTATTGTATTTACTGACAGCAGATTTGGCTTTTTCATTTCAAAAAGTGGGTCGTTCCAATATTCGCTATATGAAATTTTGTCTGTCACTTTCATCAAAAAGACAAGTCTCTCTTCTCCTGATAGTTCTCCATTTAATTCTTTTGATGTAAAACCGGCAATCCAGTCACCTACTCTTTTACATCTTCTTATTAAAGGTTTGCAGTTTGCTAAGGTCAATACTCCATGAAAAGGATTTGGCGCAAATCCTGTATCGTTTGTCATTTTGTAACTAAAAAGCCTGATATCGTTCATGTTTAAGTTGTAGTTGATATTATTTTAGCTATTAAATCTCATTCCTGATTTTTACATAACAAATGTAGTAATAAAATTTATCAGGATATGAATACTGATTTATAAAGCCTGTCGTTTAATATGTTGCCTGTAATATCCATTATTATACAACATTATAACTTGGATTTCATAGGGCAAACAATACCCTACAAAATCCAATTTTATGCGATATTCCTAATTATTAATGTTTCCAGGAATCGCGGCCTTTGGTATATTTGATATAAAACTTATCTGGTGAAGCGTTTTTAAAGCGTGTTATTTGTACCACTCCTTTCTGTCCACAGAATTCTTCAGCTTTTGTTTCAGTAATCTCGCTTTCGGGATAGTTAGTAATTTGTGTTGCAAAAAATTCGTTCTCAAATTTCACAGGAATAACTGATTGCCCTGCTGTATAAACAATCCTGTTGCTAAATACAAGTGGACTATTTGATTGAACGAAAGACTTCGATTTAATTTGTTTTTTTGTGGGATATTTAAATAAGGTACAATCTCTAAAAAGTGATTGATCGATTGAAAACTCAGTAATTATCTTTGATGTCATGCTTGGAATACAAACTAATTTTTCTTCGTTATAGGCTACCGAATAACCGGAAGAATTCACCATGCCAAATGAACTTGATGTTGAAACTCTGTTGGTCAGCGCTAAATCCAGATAGCTTACACCAGTTATCGATTTTGAAACATTTGCACGATGAGAAACTGCAGTTCCGGAACTTGTGGTATTTGTAAAGACTCTGTTTTGATAGTAGTTGGAAGCAATTCCATTCATAATAAAGAAGCTCTCCTCCAGGTTCAGAAAGATGTTCTTTTCGGTTTTATTGTAAAAAGCAAATCCAATATTACCACCCTGTTCCCATAAATTATAAGAGACTTTGCAATTTTCGTCTTCATAAACTAAATGATTTTCCTTTATGGCGATTTTGTCACCTGGTGCGATTTTATAAACCTGAAAATACGAATTGGTCTTACAAGATGCCAGTGTAATAGTAATTAATGCTGCAAAAAATAGATTCTTCAATTTCATTTTTTAATTATTAAGGTTAAAATATTCATATTTAATTGTATGCGTATTTATTTTTTAGAATCATCGTTTCTATAAAAGTCATCGTTTGTATCCTTTTTCTCCCTGATTTTCTGACTATAATTGGACCTCGAATTACTTTCCTGTGCAAACATTGCCTTCATATTTGCCTCATTCTTTTGAAAATGAATGGTGTTGGTAATTGAAATAGAGGCAGCGAATTTTTCAACATCATGGTCAGCACCGATATAGGTAAACGTCCACCGTTTTAATTTTAGTTCTTCAATCATGTGTTTGATGGCAACTCCGGTAAACTCTTTCGAGGCATTTTCTTCTCCATCGGTCAGGATCGTTACCAAAACATTGTAGTCGGTAAGGTTTTCTACAACCTGACGCAGCTTTGCAAAGCTAAAACCCATTGCATCATACAAAGGAGTCATTGAATCAGGATGGTACCTGTTTGCATCGATCATTTCCAACTTGCCCGCCGGATCTATAAAATGCAATATTTTGTTTCCGAAACCATTGAAAGTGACCAATGAAATAAAATGTTCCTGTTCGGGAAATTCTTTCTCAATTCCTTTTACTGTCTGGACAATCTCGTTGAATCCCTGGATAATCGTTTTCTTGATCGACTCCATTGAACCACTCTCGTCCAGGATAATTAAGTTGTGTACCTGATGCTTCGTTTCCATGTTTTAAATATTTAAGTTGTTTGTTATGAATATATTTTAGGATATCGTTGAAAATACTAATTAAGCCTCCATCCTGCATTTACAAGATCATCAAGGGTTGCATATTCGGCAATAACAGCTCCTGCTCCCGAAGCAATGGTATTATTCGAAAGAGTTGGCCGACCACGAATAATGAACTTTCTTTTCATCACATCATCATAAGCGATATAAGGAATTAAATCAGCAAATTGATCGATGCAGTAACCAGGATGGTATTCAAGAACCGGTGCATATAATACATCGTTGAATATCGCTTCGAAGTACATTTTCTGATAAACTTTATCTGTCATCTTGAAGATTTGATTTTTGAAGATGGCTACAAAAGTAAAGGCGCCCTATGCCAAAACGTGTCGTAGCTGTTTTTATTTTAATCTTTCTTTTATCGTAATATGGTTAGAAAGCGAAATGCTCTTCCGAATGGGTGTGCTTTCAGGTACAAAATATGGGTAGATTATATTTCATCTTTTTAATTGGTGTGCCGTCAGGTACGCAACATATTAAAGCATTAGCATCACCCGGATATCTGGTGTCTTACAAATCCGTGTCTTCAATTTCAATCCTCCGGAAAACCTCATTTACAGTTCGTGTAAGTTTCTTTGAAAGGTTGCTTAGCGGTTCACCAAATTCTTTGGATCGCTGATCAAAGGCCGCTGCTAAAGTTGTGTAATACCATTGCTGGTCAGATTTTGGGGCATTAAACCGCTCCCATAGCTTTTCGCCTTTAAGGACAAAATCCTGCCTGATGGCCTCGGCATTGTCAAGTTTGTCGGCGCACAAGACGAGCAACTGTTCAACCGTCGCTTCCCGGGTGACAAACTCAATTGTATGCTGTTTACGGAGCCTCCAGCTGGTTTTGCCATCCTTCCCGTTGCGCATGTGCTCTGGTTCTGAGGCTCCTGTTACCATTATGGCCACCCGTTTCCCAAATATTCTTTCTACCTGTTCAATGGTTACCGATGTGTCTTCTACCACATCGTGCAGGATTCCGGCGGTAATGACCTCTTTGTCGCATCCGTTCTCGCATAGAATCTTCATCACATTCATCAGATGGGAGATATAGGGGATATTGGTGCCTTTTCTGTACTGTCCCTGGTGGGCTTCGGCTACAAATTTAATTGCTCTGAAAACCATAGTTGTTCTTTATTTAGGTGAAGGTATCTTTTCAAAAAGACAAATTTATAGGTCGCTATGTCAAAACGTGTCACACCTATGTTATCTTCAAATTTAGCTCTTAATCCTGTAATTTTAAGTTGATCCCCATCCGATCAATAGGAGAATCAAGTTATGAGTTCACAACCAATTTATCAACTACAGGTATCATTTCATTCTCATTTTCTCCATCATCATCGCGAATATATTTCATTACCAAAATATTTTCTGCGAGTTTATCGTTTTTGATTAAAAACAGGGGATTGTCCTCGTCATCGTGAAACTGTGATCCGATTGCATAAACTGTCTGTGTTTTACTGAATTTTTCAATAGCCAGGTTTGTGTCGATATCAATTTCACCATCGATCAGCTCCATTCCAAAATCGGTATTCGAATCATCATCCTCAGAAGCCATATATTTAGTCAGTCGTAGCATCGCCGAAGGATGACCTTCAATGGCATTGGCATAATAGGGATCAAATTGGTTATAAAATACCTTTTCCCATTCGGTCTGCAGTTCCATAATGAATTTGCCCGACGATATGTGAATACCATCATCGGTATAGTCAGTTTTTCTGAAAGGAATAATTTTTTCCATGTAGACTCTTTTTAGCCCAGATTAGATAAAATACTAATTGGGTTTCTTACAAAATAAGGACATTGCTATGCCAAAACGTGACATACCATTAGCTTTTATAGAAATCTTGTGCTTCAGTCAATAGTTTTTCCATCTCCTCCTTTAGGCTTATGGGTTTTACAACCTTCGTCTGCGTGGACATCATCAGCAGTCGGTGCTTTAATTCAAAGTTGACGACCAGCTTGTAGGAGAAGATGATTTCATCGGGGGTTTCACTGATCACCTTTTGCGATGCGTGCATAGGCAGAGTTTTGAGTAAATTTCCCTGGAAAGGCATGCAGACAAGTTCAATATTTTCTGCCACGTCTTGCTTCGAGGCCGTGATTCCAATTACATTTCGGAACAAAGAAACAATTTCATCAGAGTTACACTTTTTGAATTTCTGCCCCGTTTCCTTAACTCCGACAATCCGGTCAAGACCAAATGTCCTGATTTCATCGGTGCCAGACAGCACTCCAATCACATACCACCGGTTCAGGTATTCGCGCAAAAGGTAAGGTTGAAAGCAATATTCCTTCTCTGTTTTGGCCTCAAAACGACGGTATTTCAAACAGATTTCTGCTCCATCCTTAATAAAGAAGGCAATATCGCGAATATATTGTACCCCTTTAAACGAGTTGTAATCTTCGAATTCAATGATTTCAGCAATATTGGAACCCTCTTTCAGATAACTTGTCAGCAGCTCCATATTTTGTGAAAATTCCAGCAATTTCAGAAAATAGGGAAATGTCTGTTCTTCATTTTCAAGGTAGTATCCTCGTTTGTTTACTGAATAGTGAATATCGAGACCGAATTCAGCACGTAAACTCTCAATATCACGTTTTAATTGTCGGTCCGAGACTTTAATCCCGGTCTCCCCCATCCTATCCAGCATCTCAGCGCTTGTCGGAAATTTTGATTTTTCAATCAGCTGAAGAATCTGTAAGTATCGTTTAATTTTAGCCTGGTAGGACATATCATTATTTGATTAGTTTATTTAACTGATAATTTGGTTCTTAATCATTGTTAAAATATATAGGAGAAGCCCTTCGAGCGGTCGCAGACCCTCGAAGCGGCTTAATAGATTCTTGTTTTTTGCGATTCATTGTTCTCGCCATCTTCTTATCTCCAAGTTACTCCCTCAATCCATTCGATCCTTGTTTTACTGGATATTGCACTATGACTACAAACAAAAGTTACAAAGTTGAAAGTTTTAGTTGTCTTAATCCTTGTTTTAGTGGATGTTACTCGTTGATAGGGCGTCGTACAATTTGTCAGGTTATACAATCAAGTCTTAATCCTTGTTTTAGTGGATGTTACTCGTTGATATCATGAGAAAGTTATTTATTGTTTGTATTGTCTGTCTTAATCCTTGTTTTAGTGGATGTTACACTTTGATAACAATACAGCAAAATAATGACAACTGACGAAATGTCTTAATCCTTGTTTTAGTGGATGCTACACTCAGATTCTCAACACATAAAATCATTTAAAATGAAAGCTGTTGGTCTTAATCCTTGTTTTAGTGGATATTGCACTCAGACATAGTAAACATGCTAACAACAGCCGCAGCAGTAAAGTCTTAATCCTTGTTTTAGTGGATGTTACACTCAGGCCATTCAACATTGATCTTTGCACACATAAAGAACTGTCTTAATCCTTGTTTTATGGGATGTTGCAATCAGACGGAATTAATTACTCCCAACGACTGTACTTCAACGGGTCTTAATTTTTGTTTTAGTGGATGTTGCAATCAGACATGACTACAGTATTTCGCAGGTAAAAAGGTTTGAGTCTTAATCCTTGTTTTAGTGGATGTTGCACTCAGGTTACAAACTCTCTGTCTGACAACCTCTTTGACAACAAGTCTTAATCCTTGTTTTAGTGGATGTTGCATTCAGGTGGAAATATTGCACCCTAAACCGATCATGAAACACAGTCTTAATCCTTGTTTTAGTTGATGTTGCACTCAGTTGGGTGTTAGATTACCCATTGAATGATGACAGTGTGTCTTAATCCTTGTTTTAGTGGATGTTGCACTCAGGTACCAAAATGCAAGTATTAGAACGCGAAGCCGTAGGGTCTTAATCCTTGTTTTAGTGGATGTTGCACTCAGACGGTGTAAGAATTAACAAGAGTATGAATGACAAAAGTCTTAATCCTTTTTTTAGTGGATGTTGCATCCAGACCGCTGAAAAGCGTATCGTTCCTATGTTCGTGAACAGGTCTTAATCCTTGTTTTAGTGGATGTTACGCGTTGACTTGAGAATCCTTATGTTTTAGATTTTGGTAAAAGGTCTTAATCCTTGTTTTAGTGGATGTTACGCGTTGACTTGAGAATCCTTATGTTTTAGATTTTGGTAAAAGGTCTTAATCCTTGTTTTAGTGGATAGTGCGCTCATGCTCGTAAGGCAATCGTTGGAATGATTGTTAATCTGTCTTAATCCTTATTTTAGTGGATTTTAATCGCGTATAGTTTGATGCACCATGTATGATGTTAGATTCTAAAGTCTTAATCCTTGTTTTAGTGGATGTTACGCGTTGACCAACTTCGGAAGATGGACATACTACAGCTATGTGTGACTTAATCCTTGTTTTAGAGGATATTACGCGTTGACAGTTCGCACAGAAACACGGGCTTAAATCTGTTGGGTCTTAATCCTTGTTTTAGTGGATGTTGCAATCAGACTATTCTTTGCACAAGATAGAATATGTATTACTAAGTCTTAATCCTTGTTTTAGTGGATGTTGCACTCAGGTATTAACCCATTATTCTTTGAAAAACTACCCAATCGTCTTAATCCTTGTTTTAGTGAATGTTGCAATCAGATACTTCGTTATTGCTCTTTACAGAAAACTCGATGGGTCTAAATCCTTGTTTTAGTGGATGTTGCACTCAGGTGATGAAGACCTACTCAAACGTTTGGAGAAGAACGGTCTTAATCCTTGTTTTAGTGGATGTTGCAATCAGACAATGGTATCAAACCGATTGGATTGAATTCTACGAGTCTTAATCCTTGTTTTAGTGGATGTTGCAATCAGACTGCGTTAAAAAAATTATTGGATGAAAAAATCCAAGTCTTTATCCTTGTTTTAGTGGATGTTGCAATCAGACATGGTGATACAGTCCTCCTGTCGTTCGAGAATGCGTCTTAATCCTTGTTTTAGTGGATGTTGCACTCAGGCATAATCAAAAGGTTCACATATAGAAACAATTTGAAGTCTTAATCCTTGTTTTATTGGATGTTGCTCACAGACTTTGGTTTAATGTTTTGTCGTTTTGTGTTAGTGGCTCTTAATCCTTGTTTTAGTGGATGTTGCACTCAGGCACTTATCATCGAAGCTGTTGGTGATAAATTTCAGTCGTCTTAATCCTTGTTTTAGTGGATGTTGCAATCAGACTGTTCAAAGATACAGCTACTAATCAGGTTGCAACTGATCTTAATCCTTGTTTTAGTGGATGTTGCAATCAGACAACATCGAACGTTGCACACATCCTGTTGTTGAAGTGTCTTAATCCTTGTTTTAGTGGATGTTTCACCCAGACCGCTGAAAAGCGTATCGTTCCTATGTTCGTGAACAGGTCTTAATCCTTGTTTTAATGGATGTTGCAATCAGACTTTGTCCCTGCAGAAGCAAAAGAAGCACGCTTTGGGTCTTAATCCTTGTTTTAGTGGATGTTGCAGTCAGACTGCAGTGTATTTGTTTGTTAAATTTGCAAAATAAAGTCTTAATCCTTGTTTTAGTGGATGTTGCACTCAGACCATTTGACCAGTCAGTTCTTGCTGTTTTGTTTCAGTCTTAATCCTTGTTTTAGTGGATGTTGCACTCAGACTTGTACCCGCCAATACAACCCTATTTGGAAAATGAGTCTTAATCCTTGTTTTAGTGGATGTTGCACTCAGATAAGTTTTAAAAGACATTTAGAAACAGTTTAAAAAGTCTTAATCCTTGTTTTAGTGGAGGTTATACAATGAAACTGGAATCAGACCTTGTTAACTAAGATAAATCAGCCTTAATCCTTGTTTTAGTGGATGTTGCACTCAGTCACTTGGAAAAGATACAAAAGCGGAGTATTAACACTGTCTTAATCCTTGTTTTAGTGGATGTTGCACTCAGGAAGCAAAACAACATTTTTTGAACTTGACGGCAAATAGTCTTAATCCTTGTTTTAGTGGATGTTGCAATCAGACCTGGTAGAGTAGTTGATGCTCTTTGCTCTTGGTGTCTTAATCCTTGTTTTAGTGGATGTTGCAATCAGACATATTCAAATTATTTTCAACTTGTAAACACTTTTTGTCTTAATCCTTGTTTTAGTGGATGTTGCACTCAGTCCATTTAACGAAAAAGTATAATTACAGCTAAGCAAAGTCTTAATCCTTGTTTTAGTGGATGTTACTTGTGGACCAGTAATGTACAACCCATTTGATTTCACCCCGAAGTCTTAATCCTTGTTTTAGTGGATGTTGCAATCAGACCTTATTCGTGAAATACTAAACGATTATTTAAAATAGTCTTAATCCTTGTTTTCGTGGATGTTGCAATTAGACACCATGAAACGAACCCTAAAAGTATTAACGACAATGTATTAATCCTTGTTTTAGTGGATGTTGCACTCAGAAACATGAAAAAGTTTAATGATGCTCCTGTAGTAGGTCTTAATCCTTGTTTTAGTGGATGTTGCACTCAGGCGGGTATGGAAGAACAGTATGGCATCTATTTCAATCGTCTTAATCCTTGTTTTAGAGGATGTTGCACTCAGGCTTGGTTGTTACCCTTGATAAGTCTAAGATCGTATCTGTCTTAATCCTTGTTTTAGTGGATGTTGCACTCAGGCGGGTGGAAACTTCGTTTGTCGGAAGGGTGACCGAGTGTCTTAATCCTTGTTTTAGTGGATGTTGCACTCAGGCTTATTTGACAACTCCGTTACCAACTACTCTTACTGGTCTTAATCCTTGTTTTAGTGGATGTTGCACTCAGGCCTGCCGCTGGATTAATCATTATTATTTTAACCTGTTTGTCTTAATCCTTGTTTTAGTGGATGTTGCACTCAGGCCACTTATACCTAAATCAATACATAAGGTATACAAAGTCTTAATCCTTGTTTTAGTGGATGTTGCACTCAGGCAAGATTATTATTATCATTTAAAGAAAGGTAATATGGTCTTAATCCTTGTTTTAGTGGATGTTGCACTCAGGCATGCCATTGATCGTTGCACAAGAACGTGTTGCCTCTGTCTTAATCCTTGTTTTAGTGGATGTTGCACTCAGGCAAGAACAAATTAACGGATATGTCGAAGGAAAAGAATGTCTTAATCCTTGTTTTAGTGGATGTTGCACTCAGGCCACTTTGTGTTGGTGATTTGAAGACTGTTACCGTTGTCTTAATCCTTGTTTTAGTGGATGTTGCACTAAGGCACACTATGATCTGATGGCATGGTTAGTAGAAAAAGTGTCTTAATCCTTGTTTTAGTGGATGTTGCACTCAGGCACTATCCTCTTACTTCGCAAAATGGCTGAAGTAAATGTCTTAATCCTTGTTTTAGTGGATGTTGCACTCAGGCACATGTATGATGCTGATACAGTATTGAAACAAGAGTCTTAATCCTTGTTTTAGTGGATGTTGCACTCAGGCAGCAACACTAAACAACTAACGTACTATCTACCGTTGTCTTAATCCTTGTTTTAGTGGATGTTGCACTCAGGCAAGTTAAAACCTAATCAGTACTACATTACAATGTTGTCTTAATCCTTGTTTTAGTGGATGTTGCACTCAGGCACTTTGTTACTGATGTTGATACAAGAAATAGATTAGTCTTAATCCTTGTTTTAGTGGATGTTGCACTCAGGCATGTTTAAACCAGGACAAAAAGTACATTATCACCCGTCTTAATCCTTGTTTTAGTGGATATTGCACTCAGGCATTTGATTATAATTTCTTTGATAAAAACGAACAAGTCTTATTCCTTGTTTTAGTGGATGTTGCACTCAGGCTCTACAAAATATCTGCAATAATCGGAGGCGAAAAAGTCTTAATCCTTGTTTTAGTGGATGTTGCACTCAGGTTTTATAAAAAATAACTATTTAAACAATTTAATAAAGGTCTTAATCCATGTTTTAGTGGATGTTGCACTCAGGCAATAAGTTTGAGATCAAAGAGTTCGTAGCTACTGCGTCTTAATCCTTGTTTTAGTGGATGTTGCACTCAGTCTATTGCAAAGATCAACCTTAAAAATGAATCAATTAAGTCTTAATCCTTGTTTTAGTGAATGTTGCAATCAGACCTTTGGAAAGATGTAGCAAACCTATGGAATAGGGTGTCTTAATCCTTGTTTTAGTGGATGTTGCAATCAGACAAATTAATGTTTCATTTCTAAACAAGCATATTATGGTCTTAATCCTTGTTTTAGTGGATGTTGCACTCAGACAATTTTTACCAATCACGTAAAACCTGGGAACAATGAGTTTTAATCCTTGTTTTAGTGGATGTTGCACTCAGGTGGTCAAAAAATTAGTTCTTTCTTTCTTAATATTAAGGTCTTAATCCTTGTTTTAGTGGATGTTGCACTCAGGTACAATCAAATTTTAATATTCAAATGTTATGAAAACGTCTTAATCCTTGTTTTAGTGGATGTTGCATTCAGACTTAATCACTTCAAACCTACTCGTTGTTATGAGACAGTCTTAATCCTTGTTTTAGTGGATGTTGCAATCAGACTGAAATATCAAACATAAGTAACGACAAAAGTGTAATGTCTTAATCCTTGTTTTAGTGGATGTTGCAATCAGACTTGTAAAGCTTGGTATTTTAAACATTGCTAAACACTGTCTTAATCCTTGTTTTAGTGGATGTTGCAATCAGATTGAAATATCAAACATAAGTAACGACAAAAGTGTAATGTCTTAATCCTTGTTTTAGTGGATGTTGCAATCAGACTCTCCCAATTTCCCTTTTATTTAATTTTTCAATAGTCTTAATCCTTGTTTTAGTGGATGTTGCACTCAGGCTGATGAGAAGGACGCAGACGGCAAGATTAAGGCTGTCTTAATCCTTGTTTTAGTGGATGTTGCAATCAGTCATTTGTTTGACTATGAATTCAATTACAGGTTAGCGTCTTAATCCTTGTTTTAGTGGATGTTGCACACTAATTTATAGAGATGCACAATTGTGCATCTCTATAAATAATTTGAATCAAGGTGGCAACTAATTCTCTTTTCAAATACCCAAAGAAACTTAATTAAAATAGAATTTTTTGTCTTGTCCAACATTTATATTTTTCAGTATGTCAAAGAACTTTGTAACGATTTATTCCAATTCTTTTTGACTTAAATCATTAATAGATCATATCGTTTTTCATTAAATACAATTTTTCGGAAGTTCGGGTAACAGCGGTATACATCCAACGGTATTGAAATTCACGCGGTGAATGCATCAACGGATACTCAGGTATAATCAATACATTTTCCCATTCACCTCCCTGGGCTTTGTGGCAGGTTATCACATAGCCATATTTCACCCTCACCGCATTGAGCCACTCGTCTGCGCGTAAATATTCGACAAATGAAGGGTGTTTCTGGGTAATCCCAATTTTAGCCATACGTGCAAAAAAATCGGCAAGCAAAGCATGTTCCTTATCTTCGATGAGCGAAGGATCTTTATCGTAAAGCAAATCCTCCATTATCCGCACCTCCATTTCTTTGATCTCATCACCATTATTGACAAGAACGACTGCTTTTCGAAACGTAATCCCTGCACGGTATTCGGCTTTCGGTTCAATCTTTTTTACAGTAATATGCTGGCCGTTTGCCAAATCATAAGCATGATTATTAAATACAACCTGGAGCCACTCCCCTTCAACGATCACTTTGTCAGTATCAGGCAAATGTTGCCGGGTCCAGTTATTGAGGTCGAAAGCCATCTTATTGGTATAAGCAATAATGATAGCCGAATCAAGTCCACTACTTTTTATTTTATTGATGTAATTTCTGATCAGTTCTGTGAAATTTCGCATGACACTGATATCGGGATAACCACTCGCCTTGAGCGACAAGGGGGGATAGTTTTGTTCGACAATATTCGAACGTAACTGGCTACCATTCCATGAGATGCCTGACTGATCGTTGTACCGCATAATCTGTGTAAGATGCGTCTCAGTAACACGCTTACCATAAGTGTCAGTAATATATTGGAGATTTAGAGCCGCAGAAAATGAACTGTTTACGGGAGGAAGCTGGGCAGGATCTCCCACAAATATCACTTTACGGTTACCGATATACCTGAAAAGATGCGAAAGGAGCTTTCCGTTTTCAAACAACAAAGCCTGGTTTGTATTCTCCTTATCGGCAATCATCGACGATTCGTCAACAATATAAATGGCAGCATCTTCATCTTTACATTTTTTGAGACTAAAAGAGAGTTTGCGCTTTTTCTCTTTTTCGTTGAACTCAAGATCATCAAACGAATAAATGGTTGAATGAACCGTCGTGGCAAGACTACCGCATTTCGAACTTAATACCTGGGCTGCACGACCTGTGGAGGCCATCAAATAAAAATCAATCTTTTGCTCATGCAAAAAACCAATCAAACCACGTAACATCGTCGTCTTACCGGTACCGGCATACCCTGAAAAAATAAAAACATCGTGATCGTTGTGCGTAACGAACTGCTCCAGTTTTTCGGCAGTCTGTCGCTGGCTTTCGTTCAGCCGATAGGGTACGTTCGATAGAATAGACATGGATCAATGTTTAAAACATTATTTATAGTTCCTAAAACGACAGAATTGAAATTCGGTCATCTTAAGATTATCTTCTTCGTTTACAATACGCTGTGTGGTAGAAGCCAGACAAGCAATTCCTTTCGCACGAAGTTTATTAACCAATGAAAAACTAAAAGTAAGCTCCCCCATTATATGAACAGCCTGTTGATCTTTGATATCATTCGCAAAAATCAGATCGATTTGGTTCAAATAACCGGCCGAAAGTTTGTCAATTTCGAAAGATTCAGCCATTGGATCAATCACTGGAAAAGGTAAATCAACAACTGTCCCGTAGCATTTCGCTGCGTCTAATTGCTGCTGTGACCATTTTTCTGAAGGATGATTTGATAGATTTATTAGCATATCAATATTTTAAAATAACAAGCAAGTGATTTTTAAATCTGCTGTTATGATATCTTAATTTTTGGATATCTGCAATATATGATTAATCAGCTCCATGAATTTTAGCTTATCCGAGAAATACTCATTTCCGTAGTACTCAATTTTCATATTCTTCGCAATTTGGATAAATACTTCATTTTCTTTGCTTAGTGAAAAAATAAATGTGTTTCCTGGAAGCCCAAACATCGTTTCTTTTAAGGCAGATGCTTTATACACAGTTTGATTGAATAATGCCTCCTTATTTATACCTGTTTTACATTCTATAACAAAAAGTTTGTTCCCATTGGTGAAAACCACATCAAGGTCATTCTGATTAGTGGTTTCTGCTTTAATGATTTCAACACCTATGGCGATATCCTGTGGCTTTATATATTCAACAATCTGGTGGTATATATACTCTTCAAACCAACCACCTGTAAGGTATTCAAGCTCTTTTTTTACTAAAGTGTTAGTATTGTCAAGAGGAAATCCAATGGATGTAAGAAATGAATTCAGGTCATTGATCGGTACTCTTTTGGGAAATTTTGGATTAATCTGACAATTTTCAACTTCTGAAATTGAAATTGATTTTTTATCCCTGTAATATACTCTTAATAATTCAATAATTTCGAAATCCCTCTGCTTTAATTGATTGCCTGTAAACAAGCCAAAGAATTTCTCGGTATAATCTTTCTCTTTGGTAATATCTTTCTCTTTATACGGGATATTGTGCAGTGTCAGGTACTCCTGAATATTTACCCGATATTTTATTGGAATGATTTCATTTGTAAAGGGAGCCAGTAATTTGTTCTCGGGATTTGGGATATAGTAAAACTTTGCATCGAATTTCTGAAAAACACTTTGAACAGCAAGGCTCATAAATTTTGTTCCTCCGGTAGTATTCACAATATACCTGACGTTTTTTGAAAGCTTCTGCTCAATACAGTTTGTCATCGAAAACCAATTTTCCTCCTCAATCTCAATTGGGGTCCACGGAAAATTGTTCCCCAATGCGTTGACAATATGCTTAATTCTTCCCAGCATTTTCTTCGATGTTATGAATATCAAATCATCACCATCATTAAAAAATTCTTTAATAAACAGATAGTTGGGAATTGTTTGGGCCGAAACTAAACTGACGATTGTTTTTTTTTGCATGATCTGGTTTTCTATTTTATAGACTCAGAATTATAAGGTTGATGGAATATCATTTAATGAGTTTAACAAACCCAATATTTCCACCGGAGGCATATTTTTTCACCAAAATCTTGTCTCCAACCTTTATTCTCAAATTTCGGGGAAAATCCTGCACTACTTTTGGATTTAAATCTTTACCTTCCAATAATTTAGCTTTAATTGTAGGCTTTCCAACAAAGGTTATTTCTGCTTCAACATCTTGCTGAATAGGTTGCGCAATTACTTCTGGAACCACGAGATCGGAATAATACTCAAGGTATTCTCCGGCGATATCTCTTCTAATATTCTGTTTTTTACAATTAACGAAATCCTTCAATTCCATATATTCAAGAGATGATGTCGTCGATTGAGGCATGCTCATTGAATAAAGCTCTTTCAATTCTTTTGATTTTGAATAATTGGGAATTTCAATCCCCATTTGCTCCCTGAAAGTTTTAATATATTCTTCCTTTGGCATGTTTAACCCTTTGATCGAATCAATTTCAATCTTTACTCGGCCAAATCCATAAGATTTTGCAAAACCGATCGAATGAAATCCTGAATTGTGAAAAATAACTGATTGCAATAAAGCACCGATTTCCATTTTTTTCAAATTGTGGAAATTGATTTTACCGTTAAATTTTGATCCTGGATTTATTGGATAGAAAGGATTTAGATTTTCCTCCTTTATGCCATCCGGAACATTGAAATTTGCAATATCTTTATGTACTGGATATCTTTTCCACCCTTTTAACTCGGCTGAATTCGAAAGCATGGTTGTAAATTCACCTTTTGGCACTCCATTTTCCCCCTTCTGAACTAAATAAATAGGATAATAGGTTGGCTTTGGGGATCCCATATAAGGCTTTTGAACAACTTTTGAAATACTCCCTTCTTCTAATTTTAAGTTCGAAAATTGAACCCTTCCTTTGTTTGATTCGCTTCTTGAAGTTTTTCCAAACATGCAATCGCCCAAATCGGGGGTTAGCTTTAAATGGTCAGTTGGCAGAAATTCTTTAATCCTTTTTTCGAATGGCAGTTTGTATAGATATGACAATCCAAAATGCTGAATTGCTCCATTTTTTAACGAAAAAAACACCGGAACCGATTCATTTTCGTCTAATTTTCTTCTCCAATATTTCCAGTCAACCGAATCTTTATACACGAAACAAAAATCCTTAAACAAATTGAATTCTTCGTTAATATCAATAGTGATTGGTTGCCCCGAATTTGAGTCTGGGAAAACAAATTCGTAACATTTACCCTCACCTTTAAGGACTTCTCTACCGTCATATTTGACATCGCCCTTATCTTTTCTTGCACTTGGCTGGCCGGTCAGGACTATAGTACCCTTTAATGGGCCGTTCTTCTCAAACTTTACCTTAATTCTCTTATCGACAGCATTATCAGGATTCAAGGGCAATTCCTTGAAATCTCCTTTTTTTACTTTATTCTTTGCCAGATTAATTTTATAAATGGCAGTCCGGTTTTCATCTTTCCTAAGTAAATCAGAATTTTTGAATTTGGTTGCAAAGTCAGTATTCCAGACCTCATCAAGGTCTCTGTGCGATATCCTTCTGGGAATTCCTTGATCCGAAATTTCAACTTGGTTGTAGTTCAATTTTCTCAACCAGCCACAATGGACTTCAGAGTTTTGAAAAAATGATAGGTAGTTTTTTAATTGCAGGTCCCTGATGCTATACCTGTCATTTGAAACTTGATTCATCTTTCCAAAGCTGATAATCTCAAGAACATTTCTGATCATCCCCTTAACAGAAGTAGCTGGTATGAAATAGTTACCATTGGTATCTTTACTAAATGAGGTATAGTTCTCATTCTTAGCGTCCGAATCAATACGGGTATGTCCGTTACGGACAAAGATGGGTGTCATCGCGGTAAGTTCGAGTTCGATAGTACCACTTTCACCATCTTCGAAAGGGATGTCATGCGATATTTGGTCCGCCCATTCTGGGAAAAACACTTTTCCATTGAGTGGTACAAAATTGAATGGGGCTTTAATATATTGTGCCATAATTTATTCCTCCTTACAGTTAAATCCGGTAAAAACGACTTCGGCAGGTTTTAAAACCGGCATATCATTACAAAACTCATCGGGCACCGATTTCCAGAACTCCTTAAAACAGAGTTTTTTGATGTTGGAAGGAAATCGGTTGGGTAAATAGGTTTTACGAATAAATTCAACATCTATTTGTTCCTTAAGGTCAAAACTATTTACAATATATTCACCATCAATAAACCTGATAAAGTAGGACACTGAACTACCCAAATCAACTAAATTACCTTCAATTATAAATGGGTTATCTGTTTCACTGGGCCAATCAGGAAGCGATTCGTTTTGAAATACCATTGGTTCTTGTGCATTGCTCCACCATAAATAGCCGTCGTAATTTGCTTTGGTGGGTATTTTAGCAAGCGTGTTTTTATTGTTTTCCATTTCAGATTTTGATTATTTCTTTGTAAAGTTTCCAGTAAAGCATCCATTTCCACGCATAGTGCCGCCACCTAATGGTAACATTCCATTGCAGAGATCATTTAATGCTGCTTCAAAAGCTTTTTGATAGTTTTCATTTTTCAAAGCCTTGTTGTGGACTAAAATGTTTAATGAAAAGTTTTCTTTGTTGTCAGCCACTTCTTCGGTAAATAAAGCTCCATCCATTGCTCCACCTGTAAAACGGTCGATTGCTACGTGGTTTAGGAGTTTTTTCTTTGGCTCCGATGAGAGGAAAACATCTGAAAAAATCACATTGCCACGCTGTGCTCCATTCTCCTTTTGTTCATCGACAGTAAATCCAAATAGATTACGTACAGCAGGATTGTAAGCTGTCACTAACATTATTCTGTGATCGTATTTTGTACTATCAAACTTGTCATTAGGCTTGTTTCTGAAATCATAAAATCCATTTTTAAGCAAATCATTGATCGAATCCGATTTTTTTAGTTTTTCAGCCGTAATACCGCACAACTTGTTATAATGAAATGCAACCCTGTGTGCCAAGGCTCCTTTTACCGAAGTCGCTGGAATTAATATCTGTTCCTCAGTAAATTTTGGTTTGCCATTTTTCCATACAATTGTTTTCTCGGTAACAAAAGTCATATCGGCGTCACCATTTTCAGACGGAAATCCTGAACCAAATAGAAAAAAGTCTTCGGGTATGAGCTTTAATTCATAAATGGTCCATTCTCCGTTATCATACTTTTGCTTTTCAATGGGTTGAATGGAATCCCAAAACATATCATTTAAAGCGGATGATTTTAAAAGATACCTCTGCATGTTCGTTAATAAGTCAATGCATACCGATTTGATCTCAATAACAGATATCTCACCCAAACCTTTACGCGTACCACCGCCAATGCGGAAAACCGGATTGTTGAATTCAGCGACAATCCGATTCCAAACGGAGGCATCATTTTCGTCTCCGATCAACTCAAGTTCGAAGCAAAATCGTGTGCCTTTTGAAACCACTTGTTCGTCGAATTTGCCATGAGATTCAGCAGCACCTTTGTGTGTTATTCGAACGTGTTGGCGAATAGGCAGATTTACAAAGTTTTTATAAAAACCATCTTCAAAATCAATATTTTGGATACCATCTGCAACTTGCCCTTCTTTACCAATCATTTGGGCCGTTGATAGAATAAGGCGTGAACCATGTCCTTCAGAACCTTTCTGGTAACCAAATAATTCATTAATGGTATTCTCACCTAATTCAGCAAGCGATTGTCTTAGAACCCCTGTTAATGCTGTTCCAGGAATATAGGGTAGGCCATTCACATCAGTAGTCACCAACCGATCACTCATTACATCACGTTCGCCGCTACCAATTGCCATCGGAGTCTCAGCTTCAATAATTATGCGGGCTAAATATCTATGTGTATAATTCATCGTTGATCCTCCTTTTTACATTTTTTGGCCATTTCAGCAGCAAGATTGATAACTGCTTCGATAGGGTTCGCTTTGGGGTTTTCTTTCTCAAATTTTGAAATAAAACCTTGAAAATCCTCCAATCTATTACGCTCAGTCCATTTATCTTTCGCAACACCATGAACTAAATAACCATCAGGCTTATTGTAGAGCTTATCCTTTAGTTCATTTATTGTCTTTGCTTTCATTGCAATTGAGCGAATTGTTCCCCATTGTGAGGCAAAAGTATCACCACGAAAATTCTGATTCTCGTGATCAACGTAATTATTCACTTCTTTGTAAATCACCAATAGGGTATCGTTCAATGCTTTTTGCTTTTTCAGATAATTCAGAATTGAAATATCAAGTGGCAAGGAATTTGATTTTTGATTGAGAATTTGAGGATTTACGACAGTTTTTTCATTATCGAAGGTAAATGTGGCTTCCCCTTTGTTATCCTTATTATACGCCAGAAATTCCGGATTAACCAATACTTTTCCAAATCCTTCATTTAGGAATGATCCAATACCTTTGGATATTTTTTCGCTGTCAATATCTGTAAATGCAGCATCCATAACACAAAACACACTACCTTTTTCGATTCCGCACCGGTCGGCATCCCGGTTTTTCCGGTGGTTGTTGTAAGGGGCATATTGAAAAGTTCGGATTTGGCTTTTGGCCCAATCTATCTTGCCCGTTTTCAAGCCAAGTTGCTGTTCGGTTGGAGTGAATGTTGATTGGCCAAATTGGTCAATAAATATCAAACGACTTTCGGCATAAAGTAAGACAGTTTGAACTTCATGGTCTTTAACCTTTACTTGAATTGGTTTTTCTGTTATAAAACGACTTTCAAAAATACAGGGTTCAATGTCAATCAATCCATATTGTGCAGTACTTGAGCGCCCAATTTGCTTTTTACCTTTCAATGCATCAATCAGGTTATTGCTATATTGTTCCGCATCATGATCCATTGCCACTTCAAAACACCAGGTTGAACCGGCTTCGAGCGATTCGTATCCATACATTTTCTTGTCTTCCGATCGCCGAGTTGCGCTGTCGTAGGCCGATTTAATGGCGAAGTTCTTATTTATCTCAACTTCCGAAACCGAGCCTTCTCCCTCTTTCAACATAAATCCATCGCGGCACTGTTTGATTTGAATTGGTTTACCATTTTCGTTAAGACCCTCCTCTGGTAGCCCATGATGCACAAAAAGAGCTGATTTATTCAAATCTCCTTTCCTGTAATACCATGAAGCAGGAATCCTAACAGCTCTCTTTCCATCAAAGAAAGGGTGGGCATCACCAAATCGAACTTTGCCGGAATGAAAAAGCAGCATCGATTCACGAGATTTATCTTTGTAGATGGCTCCGGCAGCAATACCCAGAAATGCACTGCCGGGAATAAAATCAAGAGTTTGCTGATTGCCTTCTGTGGCAGCTTTCTGGTTAATAATCACATCAGAAAGTAGCATACATTTAAATTGTAGTTTTTTCATTAGTTGGCCTCCTTTATTTCAAGAATTTCAAATTTGCATCGGCCTAAACCCCGATGGCGGTTTTGCCCCAGGCGCTTGATCCATTGCATACATTGGGTAAGATCTGCGATATATTTTTCGTCAACTTCGTAGATTATAGCTGTAAGTTCACATGGAATAGTAGTCTCCATTTTACGAAGTGAGTGTGGTTCAGCAATCCCGTTCTCTCCAATTTTGGTAGATGCAACATCACGATAAAAGTAGTTTGTCAGGTTTATTGAAGATGATCTTAACGAATCACTAATCGTACCATTGGTAAAAAATGCTTCACCTTTGGAATGGGAATCCGACTCGCTCACTCTTTTTTCATCAAAATATCCGAAAAGTTCTTTTAAAATTAATGCGCCACTCCCAAACATCTCTTCTGCCGCTTCACGAATAAGGCCTTTTAAGGTTTTGCCCGGGATAAACGGAAAATTATCTTTGTCTTTGATGACCAAAGCATCGAGATCGCTACCCGACGACAATCCTGAACCACAATGCCATTCGGAAAAGAAAGTAATTTTATAAGTTATATCTTTCATATTATTTGCCTCCCTGGTTTATTGAATTAATTGTTAACCAATCGTAAACAGGCGATTTTTTCCCAGTTACGCCTTTGCTCACAACAAGACCCAGTTTTTTTATTTTCTCCTGATTACCCATTGATATTAACCGATTCATTTTTTGCCCTGCCAATTCATGGTTTTCATGCATATCAGTAAGCCATTGTCGCAAATTTGATTTAATGGCATTCCCTTCTTTATCTTCAAACTGACTTATACAGTTTTGCAGTTTATCTATTGTAGGTTTTCCTTCCTCATCCAGATAGTATGGCCCAAAATCAAAGTGTATTTCGCCCGCCCTTAATTCTTTATTTCTAATTTCTTTATAGTCTTCCACAAAACTGGCTTGAACTTTATGGAACATCAGGCACGACCGAGTAACTTCATCACTTTCCAAACCTTCTTTAGCTGCTTTCTTAGCTTCACCGCACAACGTTTCCGCCAAATGGTAGCCATAATGGAAGGGATAACTTTCTTTGATATAAGCGATGCCTGCACAGGCAGTAAGTCCATTCTTGAAAAAGTCAATTTTCACTGGCAAATTATTAAAGTTCTTTTTTGATTCTGATTCAAAGAATTTTAAAAAATGTTTGGTGAAATCCAGAGCCAAATCAGCACGGCAAATGATTGTTAAATCATCACCGCCGATAATGATTGGTCGGAAAGGTAATTTATCGGTTGATTTGATCGGACACGATTTCATTACTTCAAGGTAGGCTTTACGAGCCGCCTCTTTGGTCGAAAAATCAAGTGCATTCGAAAAAGCACGAAATATTTTTACAAATTCCTCACCTTTTGCGTCAATGGTTTTTTCTGCAAGTTTCTGAAGTGCAATTCCCATGTTGTTTCCATCAGCATGAATTACCGCGAGCCAACTGTATGAATCACCTTTCGATTTAGTGATGAACTTCATATCCAAGGCAAGGTTTATATGTGCGGCTTCACCAAAAAAATCGGTTACCAATCGCCCATATTTAGGCGATTCTTTCCCTTCCGATTCTATTGCAATTCTTTTTTGCACAACTCCAGCATCGCAGTATTCCTTTTTTATGTAATCTACCGAAGGTAAACCTGTTGTACGTGTCCGATTAAAAGCCATTAGTCCTACATCGAAAGGTCTGAAAGGTTTATTGCGTTGTGCGCGTAGTTTTTTTTCAAGTTTATCGATATGATTTTTATCGACTTCTTCATTTTTAATTTCAACAACAGCCTGGCTAATAGTTATTCCTGGAGCAAATTCCATAATTTGCTTCGGAAATTTGAGCACCACTTCCCTGCATTGTTCTTCCGAGTCGAAAACATATTTAATATTTCCGGCAGCCGTTACAATAGCCTTATTTTCATCGAATCCACCCACAATTTTCACAAATTGTTCAGTGCAAATCCGCTCGACCAATTCACTTGCTCCTGCAATTTCACGCAAGGCATTTGTTTGAAAAATGAAGCCTTGAATGCCTTGCACCGAAGCCCCATAAAGAAATTTAGGATTGCTCATATATAAACTCTATTATTCGATTAGTTAGATTTGAAATTCAGTTTGGATACAACTCCGTTTCCGGTACTCACACCTTTTCCCAAACCAATATAGTCTGGAAGAGTAAAGTTAGTTTGGAAGGAAAGGTCGAAGGCTTGCAAACCTGTACCCTTATATTTTACGAAATACTCACGCTGGATATGCTGAATATGCACTTCAATATTTTTCTCAACATTGTAACCAACTCCTTTGGCAAAAGAGAGAATATTGCCAGTTAGTATTTTTTCAAGAAAAGTAATTTTTTCAGTCAGTGCGGTAATTAAAGTATATTTTTTAAAATTTTCCTCATTAAAAGCCAGCCATTTAGCAATTGAGTAGGTGAAATGGTTATCACATACATTAAGTGTGAAATTATTGGCAGCAAGACTATCGATCGTCAATGTCATCTTCTGTTCTCCTAATTGGATGTCCCAATTGCGCTGTCCTAAGAACGCATGTATCTCATCTGTTCCTTCATCAATGCAGATCAGGCATCCTTTTCGATCCACTACTTTGTATTGAATAAGTGGATAAGCATAGCGAAGCCCTGCTTCACCAATATGGTTGTGAAACAATATTTTATCTCTGCCTGTCTTTTCAATAATGGCACCGCGTAAACGGGGTATTTCTCGGGAAGGAATTTCTTGTTCAAAGCAAATTTTAAGGACTCTTATTTTTTTCATTTGTTAGGTTCAGTTATAAAAACGCAATTTAGGAATAATCATTACCAATTGCAGACATAAAAAATACATTTTCTAAAAAGTGTTTGACAAAAGCATTGGAGTCCATTCAATAAAACTGACTTAAAATCTTTATTGAATGGATTATAACGAACTATTTATGTTTTTTACGACATGCTGTATAACATGTCTTATGCCAACTAAATATACAAAAATTTAAAGCTGTGATTAGCATTGTTCTTTGCCAATCGACCACTTTGGATTTTTTTTAATTTATACTCATTTAGGTCATCGAAATCACTAAATGGCGTTTCCGCTTTTATGATTACTTTGTTCTTCCATAAATATTTTATTCATTATTATTTTTAAAACCATCCATTGAAAGAAATTCCGATGGATGGTTTTAAAATTGAATTTCAAATCCGATTTGTCACAAACTGCAATTCTGACGGGCGCTTACTTTAAAATTATTTTGAAGATTTTGGGAGTATTACGATCAATCTGAATGATGTAGATGCCAGGAGAATTGCCACTAAGATTTAAATGGACCTCCTTTTTGTCCGCCTTTGATTCTTTAATAGTTTTTCCGGACAGATCAAATACTGTGATTGATGTACCAATTTCAGGCATTTTTTTAAATTTCAAATAAACGATTCCAGTTGTTGGATTTGGGTATATCTGGACTTCTTCTTCATCAATAAGCGCATCGACCCCGGTTGAAAGTTTAACTTCAACTTTAAATTTTGACTGTACATCTTTAGCATTCGAGCTTGCAGTTATCACAATTTCAGATGTTCCGGTATTTGCAGTTGAAAAACTCAATGTCAGAGTAGAATTTGTAATAGCTGCACTAATTACCTGGGTATTTGAATTTGAGGTTACCACATAACTTAGCACATCGCTGAGATCATCATCTGCAAATACTGTTTTCAGATCGATCAACTGAACAGGTGCACCCTTTTCAACCGATAAATCCGGAATTACATTTTTTATATAAGGTGGATGATCGACATTCTTAACTGTAATAACAACCTGGTCGGCAGGTGAATCAACCGCTCCGTCATTAACAATCAGCGAGATGATGAAATCCTTATTAGCCGTAACTTCTGGTGCTGTAAACGTAGGTTTTGCAACTGTTGTTGGACTCAACGTAATTTCAGCAGGTGCAATCCATTTATAGGTCAGTGGATTGCCATCAGCATCAGATGAAGCCGAACCATCCAAAGTAACTATATTTCCTTCGTTTACCGATTGATCTATTCCCGCATTAGACATGGGCACTTTATTTACATTCTTAACCGTAATTACGACCTGGTCGACAGGTGAATCTACAATTCCATTATTAACAACAAGTGAGATTGTGAAATCCTTGTTTGTAGTAACTTCCGGAGCTGTAAATGTAGGCTTTGCAACTGTTGTTGAATTCAAAATAATTTCAGATGGAGCACTCCATTTATAAATCAGCGTATTTCCATCAGCATCAGTAGATGCGGAACCATCAAGCGAAACAATCGCGCCTTCGTTTACCGATTGATCTAATCCTGCATTGGACATGGGCACTTTATTTACATTCTTAACCGTAATAACAACCTGGTCGGCAGGTGAATCTAACGCTCCGTCATTAACAATCAGTGAGATGATAAAATCCTTATTAGCCGTAACTTCTGGTGCTGTAAACGTAGGTTTTGCAACTGTTGTTGAACTCAATGTAATTTCATCAGGTGCACTCCATTTATAGGTCAGTGGACTGCCATCAGCATCAGATGAAGCCGAACCATCCAAAGTAACTATAGATCCTTCGTTTACCGATTGATCTATTCCCGCATTAGACATGGGCACGTTATTTACATTCTTAACCGTAATCACAACCTGGTCGGCAGGTGAATCTACAATTCCGTCATTTACAACAAGTGAGATTGTGAAATCCTTATTTGCAGTAACTTCCGGAGCTTTAAACGTTGGTCTTGCATCAGTTGTTGAACTCAAAATAATTTCAGCAGGTGCGCTCCATTTATAAGTCAGCGTATTTCCATCAGCATCCGTAGATGAGGAACCATCAAGCGAAACAATCGCTCCTTCGTTTACCGATTGATCTATTCCTGCATAAGATGTGGGTACTTTATTTATATTCTTAACCGTAATTAAAACCTGATCAGCCGGAGAATCTACCGCTCCATCATTAACAACGAGTGAGATTGTGAAATCCTTGTTCGCCGTAACTTCCGGAGCTGTAAACGTAGGCTTTGCATCTGTTGTCGAACTCAGCATAATTCCAGTTGATGCACTCCATTTATAAGTTATCGGGTTTCCCTCTGGGTCAGAAGATGCCGAACCATCCAAAGTAACCGTAGCACCTTCGTAAACAGACTGATCTGGTCCGGCATTGGCAATAGGCGATTTATTCACATGTTTCACGGTGATCACAACCTGGTCCGCAGGAGAATCCATCGCTCCGTCATTCACCACCAATGATAGTGTATAGTTTGTGTTAACATTTACGTCCGGAGCTGTAAATGTTGGTTTTGCAATGGTCGTTGAATTGAGAGTAATTCCTAAAGGTGCTGTCCATTTGTAAGTAAGTGGATTTCCATCCGGGTCTGACGATGCCGTAGCATCTAAAGTAACAATAGTCCCTTCGTTGACAGATTGATCAACTCCCGCATTGGACATGGGCACTTTATTTACGTTCTTAACCGTAATTACAACCTGATCAGCAGGCGAATCTATTGTTCCATCGTTAACCACAAGCGAAAAAGTATAATCAGTGTTAATATTAACTTCCGGGGCTGAAAACGTTGGTTTTGCAATAGTCGTTGAGTTGAGTGTAATACCCAAAGGAGCAGTCCATTTGTACGTTAGAGGATTTCCATCTGGGTCTGATGATGTTGTAGCGTCCAAAGTAACTATTGCTCCCTTGTTTACAACCTGATCAGCTCCTGCGTTGGCGAAAGGCATTTTATTCACATGCTTAACTGTTACGATAACCTGGTCTTCGTTTGAACCCACGCTTCCGTTATTAACTACCAGTGCAATTTGGTAATTCTTGTCGCCAGTGACATTAGGTGCTGTAAACGTAGGTTTTGCAACTGTCGTTGAACTCAATGTAATTTCTGCAGGTGAATTCCATAGGTAGGTAAGCGGTTTTCCATCTGGGTCTGAGGACGAAGATCCATCTAAGCCAACAATTGCTCCTTCATATACTGATTGATCGATTCCTGCATTGGCGACGGGTGCTGTATTGGTAACAGTAATTATCTCAGATACAACGGAACTCCAAAGATGATTTGAATCCCTGAATTGAAAATGTACTGAATGGTCACCTAAAATTAAACCATTCGTATTCAGATCCTTTATTAGGAAATATGGATTTGTCGGGCCAGGCAAGGTCACAGATATCATTCCCGATTCATTATTGTCGAACCAATATCGGTAGGTTGTTATTAAATTGGGAGTAATTGTATTCGCGGGTTGCTTATGGAAAAATTCACTTACAATCGAACTCCATTGACCAGCATCGTCTTTGTACCTGACATGGTAACTGTGTAAGCCATTTGACAACGAGCTGACATTTAAACTACTACTAAACGTTATCACCTGACTGGGAGTAACCGGTGTTTCAACTTTAGCAGAATAAGCATCGTCAAACCAATATTCTGAGGCAGTAATATTTCGTGGACCAGCAGTTATCCACGGCATCTTGTGGAAAAACTCACTAACTACCGAGCTCCATTTCCCTTTGGTATCTTTATACCGGATATGAAGGCTATGAAGACCATTTATAAGACCATCGGTCGGAAGATTTGCCTCCAGTTGCGCAACACTTTCTGAATTGACCGTAGCTGTTACCTTTGTGTTATACTGATCGTCGAACCAATATTCATAGGCAGCGATATTGACAGAGTTACCTGAATAAGGATTTTCTGTTCCATTTCCATAAAGCCCGATTGAATAGGTTGGTGAAAGATTATCCGAATTATTCGAAATAACCAATGAGGCATTTTTAACCCCGATACTGGTTGGTGAAAACTTCACCGTAAGCTGCTTAGTTTCGCCGGTTGCCAAATCAAAGGGAAGCGTAGGGGTTGAGATAATAGAATAGGCATCCGGATTTAAACCTTCAATTGAAAGACTGCTAACTGTGCAAATGTTTGAACCGGTATTTTGAAGCGTAAATGTTTTGTTTCTACTCGTACTTATTTTTGTATTCCCATAATTGTACGATTCAGTTGGGTTGCACAGCAAAACTTTAGTTTCATGGTCTGTTCCGTTCCCTTTTAAAGAAATCGTTTTAGTCGGAATATCCGGAGAGTTGGTCGTAATCTCTAATGTGGCCTCTTTCGCTCCTGTACTTGTCGGATTAAAGGTAAAATGTAGATTCTGCGATAAATCAGGAGTAACTGCAAACGGAGGCATTGGCGAGACGGTAAATTGATCTTTATCAGCACCAGATAAAGCTATACTTGTGATTAAAATATCAGTCGTCCCATTGTTAGTGAGGGTAATTATTTTTTCTTTAGGTGCGTTCATCACCACATCGTAATACTGTAAACTACCTGGCGAAACTGCAATTGCCGATGGAGGTTTAGCTACAAAACTCGTATTTAAAGTATATGGATATTTATATGAAGCATTTTGACCACTTGTAGCAGTACCTCTTATACGAATAAAATATGTTCCTGCATTTGCGTTATATTCTATTGGATCAATGATTCCAGTAATCCGCTGAATCCTGTTTTGATTTTCATCCAACAATTCAAATTGAACTATACTCGAATAATTATTTCCGCTTACATTGATTTTTAATGCACCATCTTCTTTCAAAATTAATTTATACAAATCAATATCAGTGGCATCATTATCTTCCACGTAGGTAATAAATCCTCTATTTTTACTATTTTCTCCAATTATATATGCTAAAGAAGGATCATCTGGTTCATCTAAACCGCGTAATAATGAGTAATAATCATTTATTTCTTGATCGTGTCGTTTATCCGTCACAATAATATTACCAATTGCACTTTTTATATTTAATGATGAACCTTCACTCCACGGAAACTGCCTATTTAAACGTACGCAACCATCGCCGTCGGCGACTAAGCCCCATTGAGATATAATCCAGCTATAACTTACAGATGAAGGCAATGATTTCAGGATATCCGTATTTAATCCAGTAGGACAATTTAAATCAATTGTACCATTTGCATTCACATCAGGATTATAAAAATTAGTTTCTGATGCAAGAAATGATTCACTGTCCCCTCCAAATAAATAAATACTATTATCAGGAGAATTACCATATGGTGGATTAGGATCTCCATCTATATCCGAATAATTGTATTCCAAGTCGCGAATTGCATCACTTCTGGTATCAATTCCTTCAAAGACGTCAACAATATTAGATAATTCAGATATATTGCTTCCTAAATGAGGAGTGCCTATTGTAACAACTTTTGCAACATCATCATTATAATATGTTCTTAGATACTCTCTAATTGCTAATCCGCCCATAGAGTGACCTACTAATATTACCTTTTTGATATCTTTATTTGCATTTAATACAGCATCTATTGCGAGTTTAAGCCCATATCCTTGCTTTACAATTGAAGCTTGATTGCTCTCATTTGAAAGATTCCAAACTGTTTTTACATAAAAATGCGTATTGGCAATTGTGTTAAGAATACCTCTTTTGACTTTAATAATTAATCCTGACCCTGCCACACCCTCAACATTCATAAATTCATTATCGATGCAAATTATATCACCAACATAAAATATCGGTTCTACTACCATAATCTGCTCTGCAGTTGGGGATATTATTGGATCACTATAAGTAGTGTTACTTCTTTTTGCAATACTTCCATTTGAGTGTACATTAAAATTAATAGCATAGAAATCCGCAGGTTTTGGCTCATTATCAAATAAATAAACATCTTCAATTTTTGTATTGCTTAATGTAGTTAAACTCCTATCATGATCAAGTGTAATTTTCAATCTGCCACCATCTTGCAATGAATTATCACCCCCAACTAAGTAATCAATAACATTATTATAAGATCCTTGTTTGCCATACCAGGAATCAGAATTTCCATTTAGCCCATGTACAAAAATAATTGGATACGGTGTATGCCGTTCGAATGTAGTTTGCCCATACCCCGTAATCCTTGCCATCCCCAACAGCAGCAAAAAAGAAATCATTAATAACCTGCTTTTAATAACCTTCGCTTTTTTCATAAGAATAAGTATTTTAGATACTTAATGATCTTGAGCAGCGACCTTTATTTTAACGTTCAAACTACCATTTGTATCGGTTTTTGGTCCGATTTTGATGGTCTGAAAATGAGGATTTGAAGGGATCGAACCGTCCTTCCAGGGGAAGGCACCACCGTAAATGCCAATATCGGTACCATCACGTCCGGCATTTTTATAAGGTGAATTAGGAAGAAGGTGAAAATCTGCTTTGTAAACTCCCTCTCCGCTTGTCATAGTGGTTGGATCAAAATTCACAAAAATTGATTGTAAAGTTACATCATCCAAGAAATTGCCACTGCCCTGGATATTATATTCGGATAGAATTCCATTAACTCCATACTTTACATTGTTATGAAAAATACTCTTGGAAGATGAATTATAAGAAAATATTGAATTAAATATATTGTTTTCTACGAGGCAGTTATACAAGTTACCATTAGTAAATAAAAATATATTGTTTTTCACTAAACCATATTGCACACTCAAAGAATTATAAATCAAATTATTATTTAATGAAATATTTGATCCGTTAATCGATAAAAATCCAATAATATTTTCATTAAAAGTAAAATTAGCTGCAATAGCCCCATCGTAAATTTTTGAAATATAACATCTTGAAATAGAATAGCCCGAAATATTTTGAATAATGTTAATGTTGGTATTTATATTTCCATAGACAATATTAATAGTTGAAGGAAAATATATACCTGTTAAAGAGCCGTTGTCTGCACCACTTTCAAGTGATATGTAAGGAATTATAGTTCTTGCTGTTACATTTGTTGAATCAGGATGATGTCCAACTCCAATGAGATGGATTTTTTTATTGATTGTTACTCCATCAAAACCTCCGCCTGGTATAAAAATGGTATCTCCATTTTGGGCATTATTAACCGCTTCTTGAAGTAAAGTAAAAAATTTCGGCACTCCTCCGTTTTGTACTGCAATCAGGTTTTGTGCAATGAGAGTAAAAATGGATGCAAATAAGAGTAATGTTGTCAGGAAAGCTGCTTTCATTGGCTGTAGATAAATGTACATAATAATAATATTATAGAATGTGGATGATTGAGATCAGTTATAAAATATGATTAGTATATATTATTAAACTGGCACTTTTGATTTATTCTGACGAATAATAAGTTGTGTAAGCAAAATCTGTAATCAAAAAGTAAACACACAAAATTTGAAACCTGTTGTCTCAATTTAAATTAGAAAATTAGTTTGTCGGATATAATTCATAGTCGGTTTTTTTTCGGCTTATTTTTGCTGTGATCAATAATTGTTTGTCAATGTTTAGATTAGTAGGATTATTTGCCTAATAATAAATTGAAATACAACCTTGTTGTGTATATAAAATGAATGAATTATAATATTCGAGCCGTTATCACGGAGATTTAGAGGCAAAATCTAAAAGTTTGTCCATAATTTGACAGAATTAGTAACAAGGAGTATAATAAATTGCAAATTGGGGAAACTGTTTTGAATCAGTCGGATTATATCCGACTATATCCGATTAATCCGATTAAATCCGATTAAATTTTTCTTTTGATCTTGAAGGGTCACTTAAGTCCATTTAACGTTATTGCTTTGCAAAATAGGAATCGCAGTTGAAGTAAAAAGTGCAACTGAGAAATCAATTTCCCGATCTGTGATTTTCCATATATACTAAATATCCACAAATCTAAATTACAAGGTTTTATTGTAATTACAATTTAAGTATGTCTCAATGCAAAGTAGTAAGGGCAGATCTATGTGTCTGCCCTATTAACGTTGAAAAGGACAGAACCGGGCGGCTCCATCCTTTAACAAAAAAATCAAATTCACATTAAACCTACCTTTTAGAATAATTTATTATTCGATATATTTTCCAAAAAGGTTTCATTTTTAACCATTTATAATTGAAATAAATGGAGATTAGTGGACCTTTCAAGTCACCAGATTGATTTCTCTACAAACCTCTGTTTAAAAGAAAAGGACAGAGTCCTATGTCTCCATCCTTTCACAAAAACTATTAAACTTGACCTTTCCCGTTAATAACTATTTATTGTTCGAAATATTTTCAATAAAACCTCAAATTTTACTTCTGTTTTTTTTGAAAAGGATGAAGCTTAACTTCTTCATCCTTTTACAAAACACAAACATTGAATTTATTTTTTTAACCAATTTATTATTCGAAATACGTTCAATAAAGTTTCATTTTTACTTCTGTTTTTTTGAAAAGGATGGAACCTATGGTCTCCATCCTTTTACTTCACTTAATGTTATGAGAGAGTATTATCTAACAAATTAATTATTCGAAATATTCTTAAAAAAGTTTCATTTTTCAAGTACTATTTTCTGACATAAAACGATTTATCGTGTATTTTTTGTTTTAAGGTATTAAGGCTTTCTTTTCTGGCCTTTTGGCTTCCTAAATTTATATATAATTGAAAAGGACAGAACCGGGCGGCTCCATCCTTTTACTAAACTAACTAACCTAACTAAACCTAAACACTTAAATAATTACAATTATCGGGCCGTAGTAATTGCCAGCAACACTTCTTTGGTTAATAAATCCTAAAAGAACGTGAATAATATCCGAATCAAAAATGACCTTATTCCATTTGTCCTCCGGTTTGTTGGCTCTGTTCTAAACATTGTAGACCAGCGTGATGCCATTCAATTAATCAAATAGATGATTCTAATGTTTGTTGGTTCGGGTTTATTTGTTACCCGATTCTTGAACACTGTATCCACATCTCTCTTTCCATTCTGATTTCATCTTCTCCTTTTCTTCAGGGTTTAGATGCATCCACCGTCCGTGGGGGCCGTGTCCATAACAACTGTGATGCCCGTGACCACCCCTGAATCCTCCAAACAGAATTTTGGAGAGAATAAGCAAACCGATGGCTTGCCAGAAGGTGATTGTGCTAATTCCGAACAGTGCCGGAAGCAGGTTGTTCCAGAGGAGCATCACCACACTCCCAAAAATAAATATACCTGCTGCTATTGCTATGGGGATAAAAATGGCCCTTTTGATCCAATAACCTTTCCCCCTTTTATTTCCAAAATGCATCATGATTTAAATGTTTTAACTGTTAATATTCATCATATAATCGTTGAAGGCGCTTTCGCAGGTGCGCAACTGCGTAGCGTTTTCTTGAGATGATCGTTTTAATGCTCTCCCCGGTTTTGTCTGCGATCTCCTGAAGGGTCAGATCCTCCAGCTCGTTCCATACAAATACATCTCTTTGTTTGTCGGGCAGTTCGTTCAGGGCTGTGAAGAACGAATCTTTGATATACGACCGTTCAATTTCACTTTCTGGATTAGTGCTGTCCGAAAACAATGCTTCCGGCCAAACCATTTCACCATCTTCATCTTCGTAAACCAGATCTGTCAGTGATTGTGCCGATTTTTTTCGTTTTTTGTCAACAATCCTGTTTTTGCTTACGCGATAAAGCCATGAACTTAGTTGAACGATGGGTTCAGTGTCTATGATGGAACTCAGCTGGTACCATACATCCTGCAGAATATCCTCGGCGTCTTCTTCAGTTTTTACGCGGCTGCGTATAAACCGGAGCAAACGCTTCCCATACTCTTGCACGGCATCTTGAATTCGCTGCTGTCGTTGCGCCATCGGGATTGCAATTAAATCGTCCATATTGAGGTAGACGAACAAGTGAGAAAATTACTTTAAAGTTGGGAATAAAAAATTGTGATGTCATTAAAAATTGCATTAGCCAAAATGGAGCGAATACTTGCGCACAATTATATTTTAATCAGATTATTGATGGTAATATAATCAGTTTTCTGAAAGTGTAACGATCGTTTGATTGGTGAGGTTCTATTATTCCGAAACATTTCTGTGGAGAAAGGTAACATGAGAGTTGCATCTGTAAGTTGTTCAGATGGTGAATTGTACCTTGTTCCTTGCGATTCTTTAGTCTTTTCAAAAGAAAAGGAGTAACATATTGACTACTCCCTTAATAATTATTTAAATATCTTGTATTGGACTTAATCCTTAATACACCGTATGGATAATCCATCCAGCATATATCGACGGTAAGTGATCATTCTACTATCAAGGTAGTACATGCCAAGAATCCAGGCACTTTCTGTTGAGCTTGACGTAGCGGTCCACCAATATCCATTTAAGCCAATATCATAAAATGGACCATTTTGGTAACGGGTACCACCCGGAAGTGCAGTAAATCCACTGCTGTTGGTGTCGCCGAGGTTTGGAAGTAACCAATGTGCATTACCAGTTTCTCTTAGTTTGCCACCAGCGCCATTAACAATTTCGCCTCCAAGAAAAGTGATTGAAGTAGTCCACTCTTCGAGCGAAGGTACATGCCATCCTGTAGGTGCTATTTTGCGGCTGTCATCTACAGCATACCAATTGTATAATGCCCCATAAGTAGCTTTATTGGTAATATCATTTTTGTACCAGCAATATGCACCTGTAGTTAAAACATTCCAGGCTGCATCATCGGATATATTGAGCATTGGATCCCCATTTCTGTATTTGGTCACTTTTAGGTTTTCCACCATCCAAACTTGAGTACCTATGGTTACTGTTTTATAAATATTTCCATCAATATCAGTTACTGTCAAACTCTGTGTGTTATCTTTACTACAACTGCTTGCAAACATTAAAAGCATAGACATTACCATTAAAGAGTAAATCCCGGATTTGATTTTCATTGTAATAAATTTTTAGGTGTTAGGTTTGTTAAACTTATCAAAACGACGCCAGGTTTAATACACAAAATACTACTTATTAATCCTTTAGGCAACGAACAGAAAAGCTCATTCGCACATCTTCCCAGATGTAGTTATTGTGCACCCCGCTTTCACTGGCTATAATGTACATAAACCCTGCGTTGATCAAATTGTTATTTGTGGAAGACCACCAGAAACCCCTGTCCACAAGGTAAAAGAAGTTATTATCATAGAAACGTTCGCCACCAGGCAGGGCAGAGAATCCACTGCTGTTGTTTGCCCCGGCATTCGGACTATTCCAGTGAGTCGTACCTGTTTCTTTCAATTTACCTCCCGCTACACCTTCTCCTCCCAGGTAATTAATCAAGGTGGCCCATTCTGCGTTTGTTGGCACATGCCAGCCAGCAGGACAAAGCTTTCCGGTATTAACTGCATACCAGTTATAAAGAGCGCCATAAATATTTTTATTTGTTGCAGCATCGTTTTTATACCAGCAGTAACCTGGTGTTGTTGAGTTGTAATCGGCATAATTTTGCGGAACCAAAAGAATGGTGGTGCCATCGTTATATTTGGTTGTTTTTAGATTTTCCGTCATCCAAACTTGTGTGCCAATTGTAATGGTTGAATAGGTATTCCCATCTGCATCAGTGACGGTTCCGCTAAAAGCTTGTTGCGTAACAAACGAGACCTGGCTTCCATAGGTGGTACCTGCGCTGTTGGTTGCATAGGCTCTTAAATAATAGGTTGTTCCTGCCGTCAGTCCTGAAATTGTACTTGTAAAGTTACCGGATGCGGTATTATCAACTGTTTTGTCATTGGCAATGGTTGGTTCAGTTGTTGTACTCCAACAAACACCTCTTGCTGTTATTGCACCACCTCCATCTGAAGTAATATTACCGCCACCTGAAGCTGCGGATGCAGTAATTGAGGTTATAACGGTGGTTGTTATTGTTGGAGCCAAAGCCAGCGTCTTAAAGGATGTCTGGCCAATGTAGGCAGTTCCAATCGTGTTGGTGGCGTATCCCCTGATATTGTAAGTTGTACCGGGTGTTAATCCTGTTACCGAACTCGTGAAAGTTCCGGAACCAGATCCGTCTGAAGTCTTGCTATCAGCAGTAGTTGGTATAGTAATCGTTGAACTCCAACACATTCCTTTCGCTGTTATTGCCGATCCGCCATCAGAAGTAATTGTTCCACCGCATGTGACAGTCGTCGCGGTAATATTGGTCACTGCCTCAATAGTAATGGTTGGAACAACTTTAACGGCCTCTTTTTTACAATTGAATAAGAGCGGCAACAGTAGTCCAGACAGGAGTACTGTGTAAATGGAGGTTTTGATTTTCATGGATTCAGTTTGATGAATTAGTTGCACAAACTTACCAAACAGATTCATGACTTCATAAACAAAATCCTAATTTATTTTATAGTTGAAACAAAAAAAGATGGTAAAACGCTCAGACAACTCTTCAGAATGATGGCAATGATTGTCAAGATTCGGAGTTTACTACTAACCATAGGACCAGAAATTGCAAAGCAATAAATTAAAAATGTGTCCACTTTATCAATTTATCTCACAAGTTATCGATTCATTAGTGGAAATGAAGCCACGATTAAGACATTCCGCCAAAACCCTTGAGCCAGCTTAAACAATTAAAACTGTTATGTGAGTAGGGTACCTAATTCAACCGAAACTCCAATATGGTCGCTTAGAGTTTTATCCAGGTTCCATGTTTCAATATTTATGCTTTTCCCTCCTACAAAAGTATTTGTCATGATGATGTGATCAATGTTTTGAGGAACATTTGCGGTCAGGTTGATTAAGTTCAGTTCCTCAAAAGAACTGTTTAGCTTTTGTCTCCCTTCTTTGGTATAGTAATAATTGTCTGAAAATGAGATATTCAGATCACCCGCAATGCAAAAATTGTCTGATTTTGCAATTTTGCCAAAGTCACTCAATTGTTGGTCAAGGTCTTCAATAAAACTTTTCCGTCGGTTTCCGTGGATTCCAATAACTGTACCGTATACAGCCAGGTCACCAATTGGGGTATTAAATTTTACACAAATGCTGGTATCGCTTCGGAAAGTCTTAAAGTACTTAACTGCATTAAATTTCGAATAAATACTAACCCTTTTCTCTCCAACTTTGTAATAAGTTTCTTCAAGCTTTGAAGTATGAAAACAATTGTATTTGCTTGCAAAGTCTATTATTTCATTCGTTTCAGTGAGGATTAAAATGTCCGCATCAATTTTTTCCAGGCAGTCTATGATTGCCTGATTATGCTTTGATGTTTTACTCGGTCGTTCAAGATTCCAGGTAGCAATTTTCATTCTTAGCGGTTTAAGCCTGATTCGCCCTGGCTAATAATCCCTTCAAGATGGACGATCAATTTGGATTGCAATTCAAGTTGCTGTCGTAAGCTAAAGATTAACTCATCCTTAGATAAGCACATTTTGCAGTCTGGTAATCCAACACCATTGGTTTGCCAATTCTCTTTTATTTTTTCTCCTGCTATCGCCTCGTCATCTCCTCTTATCATGGTACCGCTGCCGGCAATTAACCAATCAGGATTCAAATCTCGACAATTGTCGAATATTTTTTCAAGTATCGAACTACCTATATCCGCTTCTCGCCTTAATTGTATACCAAAATAGCCATTGCCAAGACCAAGATCCTTCTCAAGTCTTGTAGGTTTAATGTTTTTAAAATCAAAGTACTGATACAACCTTTCAATGGCCTTCATAAAATAGTTATAAAAATACCTAAAATAGCCTACGTTAAATTTGGATATATCTACAATAGTCTATATTATTGTATTTGAATTAAATGTCGAATTTACAATTATTTAAACGTTAAATACAGTTCATTTTAATAAAAAACTGAAACTGTAGAACTTGTAGAAGTTTTGAAAAAACTGAACCGTTCATCAGAAGATAATTCTGAAAACGAATAATGGCTATAAATTTTTTAGATCTGTATAAACACAAATTCATACTCAGTATAAACCCATTTAAGAACATTGTTTATGGTACTCATTGAAGAAGAAAAATTGGAAGAAATGGTCAAGAAAGCCGTCAAAGACGAGATGGAATCAATTTTATCCAGTACCGGTAAGGTAATGGATTACATTATTGGCGTTGCAGCAAAAAGTGGGAGAGAAGTAATCCCGTTGGAGCGGGAATCTACACCGCAGAAGAAAGACGCCATGCCGCCGGCGAAGGAACAACCTGTGCATATAAAACAGGCAGAACCTTCGATAAAAAAGCATTTACATTCATTAAAAGAGCTGGCGGAATTATTAGGCTGTAGTGTGCCAACCGCCCAAAGAATTAAAAACAGTGGGCGGATACCATATCAGCAGGTAGGTAGAACTATTATTTTTGATTCTGAGGAGGTTCTTAAAGCCTTAGACCATAAGACGCGAAAAGCCTAATTGGTATCAAAGGAAGTTTAGAATTTGCGATTACAAAAAATAACCAGTAATCCTTTGCTCTAATATTCTGTGGTGCTTGTAGTAAATACTTGTCCCAATTTCGCCCTACTGAACCCTCCCGAAAAATTGGAATATTCGGGAGGGTCGGCATACAAATTTGATGTCTGATCCAAACAAGTGAATCAACATTACGGCTTCTGAGTTTTTGTGGACACAAATCACGTTGCCGTTATAATTACCTGTAGCCATAGTGATTTTTATTGCCCATAAATTATTTCAACCCGTTATCTCTATTTTTTCCCCCTTTTCAGGGAAAATTTTCTGAATAAAGCAAACACAATTTCGCAAGTATATTAACCAATTAAAAAATCTTGATTATGGTAGTCATCGAAGAAGAGAAATTATATGAGATGGTTAGCAGAGCCTTTAAAGAGGAATTGCAATTATTGTTGAGCAATACCCTTGAAGAATTAAAAAGAAGCGATATAGCTGCAAAAAGTGTGAGAGTAGTCACCCCACCAGAATGGGAACATAAACCGCAGAAGAAAGACGCCATGCCTCCGGAGATGGAACAAACTTTGAATATAAGACAGGCAGCACCTCCAGTCGAATCAAGGTATTTACATTCACTGAAAGAGCTCGCGGTTTTTTTAGGCTGTAGTATTCCAACAGCACTAAGATACAAAAAAGATGGTCGTTTCCCCTTCATTCAAATTGGTCGTACGCTAAAATTTGACACATTGGAGATTCTTAAAGCGTTGAACCGCGAGAGCCGAAAATCGTAATTGAAATCAAACGGAGTTCAGACTTTGTGACCACAAAATATCATGTTATCTTTTTCTCTAATGATCAGTGGCGCTTGTAGAAAATACTTGTCCCAATTTCGCCACGCTGAACCCTCCCGAAAAATTGGAATATTCGGGAGGGGCAGCATACAATTTGATGTCTGATCCTATCAGATATCAAATTTGTAGCGCATAAGTTTTTGTGACCACAATTCCGTTTCACATTATAAATGCCTATAGCCTATTAGGTGAATTTTACTGCCCATAAATTTAGCCACCACCAATCTCAATCTATTCCCCCTTTCCAAGAATAATAATCTGAATAACTTGGTTCCATTAGCCATTATTAGTATTGGTAAAACCTGCAAAATAATTTGCTGTATCGCTGAAATATACTACATTAATATACAGTATGTCAGCATTATAGGCTGTAATATTTGATCGTCTAATTTTAGGTTTTACCACGAATTAGTTGTACCTTTACATACATTTGAAAGATCTAAACGTTTCAGAGAAATTCTCACCACACTTTGTCGGTTCTTTCATTTTCGCCTTCGACTCTTAAATATTTAAGCTCTTTTTTCAATGATTCCTCCTTAAAAAAGAGCAGTTTTTGAAAAAGGACGCAAAAATTGCAAATTTTATTAGGTTTGGGGGTCAAAATAGGTCAGTTTAGTACCTATTTAACACTGTTTATGACCCCCAAAATCAAAAGATTCATATATTAAAATTCAAATAATCAGTTTCATACCTCCTATTTTATTTTGAAAATTTTTCACATCACAGTAAGGAGGCCGAGCCGCCCTGCCAAGTCATGGTGCCACACTAAAATAACATATTTAAGGCTATATGATAAAATCAAAGCAATATAATTGATAATTAATAGAAATACAATTAGATACAAAAAATACAAATTTGTAGGTGCAAATTACATCAAATTAATTTTGTCTATTATTTTGCAGTCGCTTTTAATTAATTGGATTTAGTTTTAAAGTAACATTTTAATGAAATGCAAATGAAAAAATTGTTACAACTGGTTTAAATTCTGTAGTAAATTGTTTTAGGTATGCCGTATAAATAAATTCTTTAGGGTATTGTCCTATAAAACCCCCGGCAATCAAGCCAAAGTGTAATCTGTAAATAACAATGCGCATGGAACAACATATAAAAAATATGGAATATTTGTATCAGCTTCGGAATATTACAGAATCAATTTTCTTTTTAAGGCATAATCCTCAAAACAGCCTTGTAGTTTTACTTTCACAAGTTCGACAAATCCGGTAGGTACTCTTTTCCCTGGTCGTATCGCACAAAAAAAACGCGATTGAGAGGCCTTTGGTAAGCTGCCCCATTTCTGCTATAGCATCGTAAACATTTACGTTCTTTTTTTCCATGATTCAATATTTTCCAGTGCTGTTTGTTAATAATGGACAGTTTTCCCATTTAAAAATTCATGTTGATCCTCAAAAATGGTCATGTTGGGGGTAATTTGTACCCGTGTTTGACCCCTAAAATCAAAAGATACACATATTAAAATGCATATAATCAGTTTGATACCTCGTATTTTATTTTGAAAATTTTTCACATCACAGTAAGGAGGCCGAGCCGCCCAGCCAAGTAAGGGTGACACATTGAAACAACATATTTTAGGTTATATGATAAAATAAAATTAGCAAAGGTGTTAAATAAATGAAATTCAATTAGATGAAAGAAATGCAAATTTATAGGTGCAAATTGCATCAAACTAATTTTGTCTTTTATTTTGCAGTCGCTTTGAATTTATTGGACTTAGTTTTAAAGTAACATTTTAATGAATTGTAAAAGAAAAAATTTCTGCAACCGGTTTAAATTCTGTAGTAAATGGTTTTAGGCATACCGAATATATAAATTCTTTAGAGTATTGTCTCATAAAACCCCCGGCAATCAAGTCTAAGGCAATGCAGTGTATACTTTGTTTATTTTCTATTGGGGTAAGCCCCCCATAAAATTGCGGAAAAGTTGGTTTTTCACTGTCAATGGTCGAGAGCGCTGACGTCAATTTTGTCAGGGGATATGCAATTCTTCCAATACTACAACTGCAGATTACATATTTTACTGGTACTTTAAAAAATATTACAACTTTGATTTTTGCTTATGAAATTTTGCATGACTTAGGGGGAGCGTCTATTTGCTCCCAAAAATACTAATCGAACTGCTTGAAATAAGTCTACTATGAATTTGACAATCAAGAATTGAGTCTGCTAACTGTGCTTTATTGTAACTACTTACTTCTTTGAGATTATTTTACTTCGATTGTCTGTAAGGATTGAAGATCACCAATAAAATTATATGCGACTGATCTTATTGTCATTCCGAATTGCCGTAAAAAGTTGTATTCGATTCCACTGTTTATTATCATTAAATTTGATAAGTAATTAAAATCCAACAACTTGATTAAAGTTTGTGCTCATTCCAACTTCTATCGAGAATCTAAGGAATAAGAAGCGCTATATTCAAAGCACTTTGAGCTATCAAGATTATTCTCGAATATATCATTTTGATGTAATAGGAAAAGTATCGCAAGTAATAGTTTCAATCATTATATTGCTTTAGAACAACCTTCGGTATCCTACTTGTACTGTTGAGTAAAGTAATAATTATTGGTGACTTAACCATGAGAATAATCGTAAGATCATATATGTCAGAGATCAAACAAAAGTACTCCTGCTGGCCTGCTTTGGGGATTGGCTACTCTAATCTCTTTTTAAGACTAATCATCAAATAAATTTGCCTAATGCCCTCTATTCTCCTCCCTGAGCAGGCAATGACCATCATAAAGTGCTATGCTGATTTCTGGCATAATTACTTGGCTTAATTTTCTTCGAGAATGAATTTTTAGATGTGGAAAAGGGAAATTTGAAAAACGACTTCTAAGGCGTCATGTTGAGCTTATAATGTTGCAACTACAGGCAATTACAGGAATTTGCACTTGCAAGGACGAATCTAAAAGAAAGGATCGATATTTGTCATCTTAGCTGTAATTTTGATTTGACATTTCGCATCCAACTTACCCAATGCCCTTTTTAGATGACGAAGTCAGTTGCTACTTTCATCTCTGAATATTAAGGTGTTTGACTCGGATTAAATTAATTGTCGCAGTTTCACAATTCCCATTTTTGTTGAATTTGAAGGAACCGATAAACACCAAAGAGTCTTATTTATTTCCTGCAGGAACAAATAAATTCGTTAAAGTCCTTATTTTCTGGATACATTAGTTGAGAGCGGTTTACGGCATTTGGGCGTACTTCAAAAATACGGTCTGAGGCTTCTTTTCCTGCCCTGTCATTATCCAGGTACAGATTTATCCCGGCATATCGTGGCAACCGGTCAATGAATTTTTGAATAAATCCCACCCCGTTCAACACAATTGTGTCACAGCTGGGTTGCGGAGTATTGTAATAAGTTAAAGCTGAAAGGAAATCCATAAACCCCTCGAAAACATTAACAATAAAACCGTTTTTCCCGGGAATGTTCGTAATGTCTTTAGGTGACGTTGATCCTTTAAAATATTTGTTCCTGAGCTCATACCCGTGGCTGTCATTCTCAAAAGCAATTGAAAAATAGGATCGGTCACTTGTTGGTGTCTTGTAGTGTGCTTCCCTGCAATACAGGCAAGCAAATTTGGAATTTATCTTTCTGCCGTTCAAATACTGAATCAATGCATAGTTTCGAAGGGGCTGGATATGTTTTATTTGCATTCTGGCCTCCTGATAAATATGAATTGGTTGCTTGTCAGATAAGGGAAGCAGGGGTATTGCAATCGTAGCCCCGGATAATAAATGTAAGGCACCTGGCACATCAACTTTGTAATATTTGCAAACCAAGTCAACCAGACCTCCTCCTGTTGCAATCCCAAAATCATACCAGATGTTTTTAACCTGGTCAACTTTGAAACTGGGCGTTTTCTCATTCCGAAATGGAGAACAATACCAAAAATTATTTCTGCTTTGCTTGACCAAATTAATGCCTTGTGTTTCAAGGAAAGTGACCAGACAAATCTGATTTGCTTCAATACAATTCATGACTGTTTTTTAAATTACAATTTTTTTCTTTTTGAATAAGTTTCATTATTTTACTACGTACTGACAGTAATCCTGTAGTCTTAATAAATGGTGAAAATCAATGTGAGATTGTAATATATTCTACATGTAATTATATATCAACACAATATTACTTAACAAATATCTCACAAGCTTCTCACAAATAGATATTAAGTATTGAAAATCGCCTTACGAAATTGTAAGATTGTGAGTTATTTGTGAGAAGGAAGTGAGTTACATAAAAGAATGATATACAATATTATAATACTAATAATCTCACATCTCACAAAATTTATTTTTTTCAAAAGTGTAATATCTGCCAGTACCTTTCACATAACTTACATCAATATTACCATCGTTAGTTAACGAAAGTTTTAATTTTTTATAATACTTTGATTTGGTTTCGGGCTTATAACCCCATTTTTCCGAAATTATATTTGTGATATCAGTGGACGAAACAGAAACATTGTTTTCCGTTTTCAGGAGCCAGATAAGATCCTTTGGCGTTAAGTGTATGAAATCAAGTGTTGATATAAATAATTGATCTACAATTAAATTCTTAATCTCTTTTTCAAGTTTCGTGGTAACACCATTAATAACTTTATGCAATGCGTCAGTATAAAGTTGCTCCCTTGTGAACCACATTCTTGTCTTATTTTCTGTTTCAATCTTTCGATTAGTGAGAAAATGTAAGAAAAATGGAATTTCTTTTTGCATTTGCAATCTTAGTTCAATATTGTCGTTAGCTATTGTTGGAATTTTTCTTATCCAATACCGGGTTTCGTTGGGAGAAATTTTAATAAAATCTGACTCATCATTTGCACAAAGAATGAATTTGCCATAAAATTCTTGTTCAATCTTATCCTTACCCTTTGACTCGCTTTTTATACTACGTGTGGTACTAAGATATTTTAGGCGTTCAGTATCTTCTTTTCTGTCGAGCAAAACTTCATCAACTCCAATAAGCAACTTACTCGTCCACCCACTATTAAATTGATTTCTAAAATCTTCGTTAGTGTTTATGGTCATATTATCCCCGAAAATATCTTTCAGAAAATTCAAAAATGTTGTTTTTCCGGTATTTCGAGCTAAAGAGACCAAGCATAAAATAGGTAAAATTTGTGTGGGATTTCTCCAGATGATGGTTAGGTAGTCCAAACCGAATGTAAACTGATCACCAAATATATGTCTAATGAAAGATAAAATTATTTCAAATTGCCCAGGTTTAATATCATGGTCAATCGGCTCATACATATTGTACGAATTACCAACAACACGTTGATAATTAATATTATCTGGAATATTACAAAATGAATCATATTTTATTATTTCCCTTTTGTAATTGACACCGTGATCTTCAGTTATTGTTGGACCATTCCAGGGTATAATTTTCTTCACTTGATCTTTAGATGCAAGTGGTTGCTTAATTATTTTATAATAACATACGCCAATCCTCAAATAAGGAAGTTCGTATTCTATATTATCTTTCATTTTGTCATTTCTTTTTTCGTTTATCTTGTTCAATTGCCCTTAGTACTTCGACAGTATCAAACATTACTTTCCGACCAAACTGATGACATGGTATTCGCCCTTTATTTTTATATTTTTGGGCTGTGACTGTTGAACATCCAAGAAAATCAGCTAACTCCTGAATAGAATACAAAAACTTTACTTCAGTTTGTAACTGTTGATTTTGGGAAGGAATCGCTGCAACTGCTTCAATTACAGCAGATTTTACGATTGCTTTAAAATGAGCATCGTCGAAATCAAAGTGAATTATCATGTCTTTAGAATTAATGGGTTACATTTATATTACAAATTGGGGATATAGCACCGAATGGCATATCGAATCAAATTACTTTGCGAAACTCTCCTATCTACACAAAATGCCTTGATTTTTAAAATTTCTGATGCAGTAAGCTTGACTCCGATAGTTTGCTTCTTAATCTCTGATGGGGGAATTTTAACCTTTGTTTTCATTGTCGTTGAATATTTGTTTAAAATTATAATCGCAAATGTCCAACTTTTGATAGTAACATTAAAGGACACTTTTAATATGTCCTTTAATGAAATTATACGTGTTAATAATCAGCATATTAATTGTTTAAATGTATTTTTGAAGGATCAATTTAATTAGCAATTAAAATTTGAGAATTTATTTCTTTGATTGAATTCATGTTTAAATTATGGGAAAATTTATTTTTAACCAAATTTTCAAAACCTTGTCTGCTTTAATATAAGTAGTATATTACTATAATTGAATGATTTCCACAAAAAACTAATTAGTTTAAAAGTAAGTTTCATAAAACTAACATTTGTTACATTTGTTACATTTGTTACAAATGTTACAGACCATCATTTTTGATGTGTTATAGTTATGTGATTTTTTCATTTTATTTTTAAATAAAACACTTAGTTCGTTGAATTATAGCCATAAAAGGTGCAGTACAAAAACAAATGAATATGCTCTATGCAGAGAGGTCGTTTACTGAATCAAGGTCAATCAATCCGATGATGCATTTTCATGTAACGTGAAAAGCACCAGATTGGCTTTTAATGAAGCATTACAATAATTAATATGGTTTAGTGGAAGTGGCTATTGTAATGAATGAAATACAAATACAAGGTTTTAAATTACGTATAATACAGAAAATAAAAGGATCAAGGAAAGGGTACTCATTCTATTAGCCTAATCGCTTGTTCTTGATCGGCCTTATTTATATTGTAATAGCGGCTAAACGCTTTTGAATTTTCAACATGCCCACTCATAGAGGCAATTATCTCATTCTTTACACCATTACGATACAGACCACCAACAAATACTCTACGTGCCATATGCGAAGTTGCTATTTCTGCAATTGATTTCTGAACATTTTTGCGCGTTTTTGGGTCGGCAATTGTCACCATTCTGGTAATTCCTACGTACTTGAACAGCTCTTTCAAGTTTTTGTTGTATTTCTGATCAGTTATATAAGGTAATAAGTCGCCATTGGGTAGATCGTACTTGGCGAGTATTTTTTTTGCTTTTTCAGACAATGGCACACGTGCAATCCTGGGTTTTTCATCTTTTGTTTTTCCAGCAATGTACTCTATACAACCATCAATGATATTTGAACGTTTAAGCTTTACCAAATCACCTACTCTACAACCAATGAAACACTGAAAAACAAATAAATCCCGAACACGAGAAAGTTTGTCATTTGGTATATAGGCTGAAAATAGTTTGTCCCGTTCTGCTACGGTGATAAAAATTGGGTCACCATATGTTTCTGTATCAATAGAAAATGATTTAAAAGGGTACTTCGTGGTCCATTCATGTTTAATTGAATATCCTAAGAATGCTCGCAACCGTCTTAATTCTGATATTATCGTATTTTTACTAATTTTCTCATCCTTTTTATTTGTGTAATTAATAAGATAGTTTTGAAAATCAGTAAGATATTGAACATTTAGACAATCATAAGTGGTCTTAGGATTAAACGCTTTAATTTTGTTATAGGTAGTTTTAATATGCTTTTTTCTTCCTGCACTGAGGTCAGCGTCTTTTATATATTTATCAAAGCGATCAAAGAACCCTTCCTTTTCCGGCTCTTTTATTACCGTAATCTTTCCCAATTTATTTTTTAAATCTTCCCTAAACTGTTCGGTTGTTGGAATGACATTTGCAACTTCATACACCACAAACAAATCGTTAACAGCGTTAGTAATTTTGGTTATTTCCGCATTGAATTTTTGTGATGTCTTTCCATCCGGGGTAATTTGGTTTAATTTAAGTGTGTTTTTTTCTGCATTCCATTGGCTTTTTTCAGGGTTTCGATTAATGTTACATCTTAAACCAGTGAAGTACTCCATTCTATGGCTGGAATAAGTAACGGATAGCCTTAATGGTACGTTATCGATAATCTCTTTTCTTTTTTCAGGATAAAATTTAATTGAGTAGTTCATTTATAATGTTTGTGTGTAAACTACAAATATACACACAAACATCGATTAAATCAAATAATATGGAATTAAATATATTTTTGCAATATTTTGTTAGTAGTTTGATATTAATACTATATACAAGTATTTATTTATTGTATTTAACTCAATATTATCATTATGTGTGTTCCCTCCGGGGTCACAAATTGATTATCAAGCGTTTACAATGAATTTGTAAACGCTCTTTTTTTGCTCATTTGCACACAATTTGCACACAGAACATGTTTTTTCAATTTTTTTTGGCCTTAATTGAACTATTAATTAAACAATAAAATCGTCAAAAATAATTCTTAAAAAATGATGTTTCAACTCTTCATATTACCAATCCAATTCAAATTAGATTGTATTGATTATTTTTGTAACGTTACATCATAGATTAACAAAGGAATACCTCAAGACGTAATTATATTGATATGGTAATGTTTTTCATAATATAATTTGTTTATGCCGCGAAGAAAACAACTAAAAATATCCGCAAAAGATTTGAAGGTATACGAAACACTGGTAACGGATCTTCAAAAAGATCCTCTTTTTAGCGACTGTGATTTTGGTACACTTGAGATAATTGCACTTTCAAAAAAAAACTTCACCCAGGATTATTGAGGAAAACCCGGATAAAGCAATCCTGAACCTGGAACGTCAAATCGCGTTTAATGGCACCGATAAAATACTAAATAAGAAAGATCTTAGTAAAGCGATGGGTATCTCCCGCCCAACTTTTGATAAATGGTATGAATACGGATTTATTTATACAGATACTGCAACCAAATTTTGGGGAGGTTTTGAGCCATTTGAATTAGGAATTGTTCTTAAACAACTGAAACAACTGAAAAACAATCAATAATTTTCTTAGTTCGAACATATAATACTAATTAGTAATCATTTATATCCAAATTGGATTGCCTTAATCTCTATTTCCAAATAAATAATTTTTCAACTTTACTTTGAAATCCATTTGCCTCTATTCTGCACTTAACTGCATGTTTTTGTAAATACAATTAAAACATTATCTATTTACACTGAATTCACTTTATATCATTTTACGTAGTTTGCAATGCAGAGTAAAGTGCTTAATATCTGCAATATATACACACAAATATCTACATTTGTTATCAAATCTGCATCGAGCCGATCATGCTGATAGTGTATGTATAACCTTAAAATGTGTGCAAAATGTCGAAAATCATAGTAACCACCCCAGAAGAACTTAGAGCAATCGTAAACGAAGCGATTGCTGAATTTTTGCCAAAAACCCAATTGGAGGAGACAAAATCCGACTGTATTTCTTTAAACGCTGCACTAGAACTGCTTTCAGAGAATGGATATCCGACCTCGAAGGCAAAAATCTATAAACTAACCTCGTCTGAAGAGATGCCACATCTCAAATATGGCAATAAGCTTGTATTCTCCCGTAAAGAACTTTTGCAATGGGCTGCATGCCAAACTAAACGAATTGGTAATCACTCAGAAGTAGCTTTAACCCTCGCCAGAAGTGCCAGAAGAAAAAGATAGATTACTACCAATTAGAGGAGAAAAAACTGACAAACATTAAAGATTTGCATGTTATGTTCTACTATCATTCAGCTGAGTTGCCGGATGCTCTGTGCATGCCGGATGTATTCATCACTGCCAATGGTCATCTTTGCCTGCTCATTGACAAGCCTTGACATTTCGGCACAAATGGATTTCAGATCATTGCTAACCTGCTTCCCATTGATATAAAGGTTGATTTGCCGGTTGTAACCTGTAGCCCTAAAGGTGTTTTCCGGCTAAGCTACACGGGCAGGAGGATGAAGGAAAGGACAGATTTTTTGTCAATAGACAGAATAAATAATCGTTAAATAAACGTGTTGAATATTAAAGAGAAAGGTAAATATCATTACATTTGACCGGCAAGTTATTTGAAGTTATTGTTAGAACTCCGAAATCTTATATATAAATTGCAAAATGTCGGTATATATATCAGAAAGTAACCATAAAAAGAATCTTGAACCATTGGCAGGTCTGGAGAAAGGACTTGAAATTCTTGAGCCATTTTTGAAGCTCTATGATTTTGGTTTTAAGGGCTTCGAAAACATTCAAGGTGAAGGAAGGCATCTTACGCTTGCGAAATTCAAAAACAAGCGCAGAGAATTCATTCTCGGGTATCGCTTTTCGGTGGGACAAATCATTTATCAATTTGACAATTTAAGCGTCGGTCACGACTTTTATCTTGCCAACCTTGGATTTGGAAGTAAAAAGAAGTTTGAGAGAGTCCAAACAGAGGATAAACTTTTGCCATTTCAACACATCCTTTCCGACTTTGATTTTTTGGTTGAAGACTTTTTTGAAGGAGAATGTATCCAACTGCAAGCGTATTCAAAACTAAAAGAAAACGCCCTAATTGAATACGATAAAAAGGCCAGAAAAGGTAACAACCAACAGCTTTATGAATTGCGCGTTCAACAGGCCCGGTCGGAGTTCATCAATAAAAACTACAAAAAGACCATCGAAATCTACTCGTCAATAGACTTCAAGGATGTAATGAATGACCTTGATGAGAAGATCATTGAATTCTGCTTACGACATATTTGACATCACAGACAACAATTCGACACCACTTATAGAACTCGCAAAGCGATAAACATTGCCTTTGTTGCAACCTGCCATGCACATTTCCCTGAAAAAAACGGTAACGAATAGTTGATTTTATCGTTTGCATAAATAAAGGGTAACAGCTGTATGCAGCATCAGACATGGCCGCTACACGGTTTTGAAAAAAGTAAATAGCGGAAAGAACAACCACAATGTTCACGGGAGTATGGGGAAGGTTGATTACCCTGAAATGTGTTCGTTGCAAAACAAAAAATAGATGAACGCACAATAGGATTTAATTTAGATCACCTCTGAAATTCATTAGGTGTGATTGGTTCAGCTGTGAAGCAATGTAGAACAAGCTCAGTAAAATTTGTCTCAAATGACTAAGAATTGAAATGACGGGTAAATGCCGTGTGAAATTCAAATCAAATACTTGCGTAGTCTCATAATAACGTCTAAAATTGTCAAAAAAAAATTTAAAACGATGAGACAACCAGACTTAGGATTAAAAATTGCAGATTTACGAAAGGCAAATGGTATTACACAAGAAGAGCTTTCGCTTAAATGTAATATTAATGTGCGGACTATTCAACGGATTGAAGCTGGTACGGTCTCTCCAAGAAGTTTTACATTAAATCTTATATTCTTAAGCCTCGATTATAAAATCGAAGAAAAGCCAATTAGTAATAAATATATTGCAAATATCTACGAGTATTTCAACCGGATAATAAGCGGGAATTTTGAGCATATACCGCTACAAAAATTAGCAAACAGCTTTATTAAAAAAGCCTGGATTGCCGGAGTAATTTGTTTTCTACTTGGATTTGCAGTTGCCGGAATGGATATTATTCGCAGTAAAGAGAGCTTATTTATAACCGGAAAAATTTTCTACATCGTACTTAAACTAATCATTACTATTTCATCTGCTTATTACCTGGGAGGATTCGTTGTTATAGGCAGTAAACTTAAAAATCATGTTTTAGTAATTATTTCATTAATCGCTTTTTTTGCAATCGTATTGTTTTCATGCTATGATATAATTTCTCTTTTCTATAACTCGTTTGAAAAACAAACGATAGATGGCGGTAGATCCATGACATTTGGCATCATAGAAATTGTCTTTGGGATTGGATTACTCCGGTTAACCATGTATTACGGCAAATCTGCTTCATTGGCTGGCCTTTTCGATATCATTGAAGGTTGCTTCTATCTAACCATTATTTTGTGGTTTATCGGGAGTATTTTGTCAATTCCGGCAGGAATTTTTCAAATCATTATTTTGTATAAAGCCTACAAGTACCCCAAATTATTAGAAATAAGGCTTAAGTAGCTATCGAATTATGGACCAATGGGTTTCAAATATATAAGAACTTTACTTACTCAAAATAACTATGAAACGTAAACTATCGATGTTTATTTATGTCATCGTTATGACTATTTTAACTCCACTCGCTACCTATCCCTGCACAACTTTTGTATTTAATCAGGGAAACAAGCTGCTTTTCAGTCGTAACCTGGACTGGTTTTCCGGAACGGGACTAGTTATGGTAAACCCGAGGAATATTGAAAAAGTTGCACTCGTAAATCCTTCAGAAAAACCGGCTAAATGGGTTTCAAAATTCGGAAGTGTAACCTTCAATCAAATAGGAAGAGAACTGCCCTTTGGTGGTGTCAACGAAACCGGACTCGTGGTTGAACACATGACGTTGGATGAAACTGTTTATCCTTCAAAAGATAATCGTTATGCGATAGGCGCATTTCAATGGATTCAATTTCAATTGGATAATTTCTCGACAATTGACGAGGTGATAAACAGTGATACTTTATTGAGAATTAATGAGGCTAATAGTAAAATCCACTTCTTAGTCTGCGATCGGTTTGGGTACTCTGCAGTGATAGAGTTTCTTAACGGTAAGATGGTTTGTCACAAAGGGAAGGATCTTCCAGTCGCTGCTCTTGCGAATAGTACCTATGACGAGTCTCTCAACTGTTACAACAATAAAGGTGACACACAGTACAATCCTTCACTCAATCATTTTTGTACTGCGGCAAAGCTAAGCAATCATGCCAATGCCTACTCTAATGATTCGACTGTTGACTATGCATTTCAAACTTTGAATATGGTCAGCCAGGTACTGTTTACAAAATGGAGTATCGTATATGATATCTCTAACATGCGGATCTACTTCAAGGTTTTTGAAACGCCAACAATTGACGGTGAAAAAAAGATATTCACAAAACAACCGCCCTATGATCCAATGACGAAGGTTATCGATTTTAAAGGGTTGGATTTTAATTGTTCTGTAGGTTCAAAAGTACTTGATATTGATTGTAATCACGATAAATTAGTGAATCAGTACTTTGTGAATTATTCTACTAGCATCAACAAGGAGTTCATCATTAAGGCGTTCACTTTCTACAAAGGATGGGGGTTAAACATTGACATGAAAGAGGAACAAATGGATAATCTGGCTAAATATCCTGAATCGTTTAGATGCATCGGAAACAAATAATAGCGAATAAAATAAATCGTATTGCTTCTCCAGTTTCGGGAATAGTAAATATGGTGCGTGAGAATGATCCATCAATGCTGAATCCTATTGGAGAGAAACTACTAAAAGAAATAATTCCAACTCCTTTGGAGCAACGTCGGCATCAAAAAGAAAAACCGTTCCCTGAAATACCATGGATTCAGAGTCGCCAGCAATCCGGAGAACACAAGGATTAGGTTCGTTTTGGTTTGCATCTATTTCCTTTTATGATTTATTAACCAAAAGTGTAGTTTTTGCAACTCATGTGGCGCGATAATTGTAAATATCACATTGGTTAGTTAGTTTGGTTAGTAGTTTTAGTAAAAGGATGGAACCGCCCGGTTCCATCCTTTTCAAATAAACGGACGTTATGAAGTAAATGAATTTCGTGAAAAATTTAAAAATTCGCGATTATTCAGAAAATAACATCAAAATAATGAAACTATTTTGATGCTATTTCGAATACTTAATTTGGTTACAAAGATTAATTATTTTGGTTAAGTTTAGTAAAAGGATGGAACCGGAATTTTCCATCCTTTTCTTCGTTATAAAGGCAGACGCATGGATCTGACACTAAGTTATCTGATCCTCATCCGAGTTGCATTCACAACTGCATTTGCGCCAATATCAGCAAGTTTATCGGCCAATTCAGGAAGGGCTTGGTCCAGAATTGGATTGAACCATTCCACCGCAACCCGCGACCGGGGATCGGGTATTGGTTTTTTTGCCGTTCTTATCATTGTTCCACCCTGCATTTTATATCCGTTTCCTACCCCTTTATGAACAAAAACGCCGTGACGCTCAAACTGAATTGAAACCCTGTCTATTACACCATAATTTTGTTTCGTTTTGGAATTTAAGCTGGTCCGAAGCATCCGCTCAGAACGACCTAGGCGTTGAACCGTAGAATTCTTACCGTTATTGAACTGCTGAAGGCTTTGCCGCAAGCGCCGCTGAACCATCGAGGACCATTTGGATACCGCTTCATTCTGTTCCTGAACCTCCGTATTGGTTAAGGACGTTGCGGTAATACGTGGTGGTGTTAAAGGAGGGATAGCCATTATCATTTTTCATTTACAAAATCAGGCAGGAACATCAACACATAAATTCCACCTCGAAGTATCGACTGTTGTTGAGAATGGCGAAGCAATTGTAAAAGTGCACCGGATGCCGAAATTCCTGTCATTCTCGTTTGCGATCAGCGCAAATTCAATGTTGTTTAAATCGAAGTCACGGACTGCTTTGGCTTTTGCATTGTGCTTATCGGCTTTTACCCGGGCAATGATATCATCGCAGATTGATTCAAGCCGGTCCCACAATTCATGCATCGCATCGTAATCGGAAACATCGGAGAGGTGGTCCAATAGAATAAAAGCCCCTGTCCGCTCCTTCAAAACGTTGTCGCTTTGCTTATCGACTAAAGAAAACCGGTAACCCTCCAGAATGAAGGCCGGGTAATTGATCGTTTTAATTCCTGATAATACCTCATCAATTTCGAAGCGGTAAAAGTGCTTTTCTGCGGCGCTGTGGCCGATCGAAACATGTTGCGAAGCAAGCATTCTGAAATACTGGATCACATCGGAGAACGTTGTCTTCATAGAATACGAATTAGACAAATTATAACGAATTAGACGAATCGAGCGAATTACTCGAATTAAACGGATGAATGAACCCTTGCATTTTCCTTGTATTTTACTGTCAGGTAATTAAGCACAACATTGACAGGGAGTTTGGCATATTTATTCCGGTTGATCAGGTCCTCTCCTACCAGGGATTCAAATATTTTAAGCCATCCGGAATCTTTGGTGCGGATATCAGGACGGATCTGATCTGCCTTTACAGCCGGATCAGGAAGATGGACAGGCGATTGAAAGATCAGCGGATAGGCATTCTGAAGCCAGGAAACGACCAGGGAATAATTGAATGCGATTGAAAGGCGTAGATCCTTCGGAAGCTTTTCAACCAGCAATTTTTTACCGGAAATCGTCGCCTCATTAAATTCTTCATCTTCTAAAAGATAAAGGTATGCTATGAGTTTATTGAGCGTTTCATCGTCTTTAGTTGCAAGCCAGTTATTGTAGTAAGCATCCGCAAAAATAAACTGCCCGAAGGCCATGCCTGCCAGCTTCGGATTCGGTGAATAAAGGTTTGTACCCTTCAGCCTTGCAGAAAAAAAGGCGTTGTGCGATTTTGACCCATTTCCGATAAAATCAAACTGATCGGACAATTTAGCGAGCTGGTAAGGCGAGAGTGCCTTTATCAGGCGCTTTGGAAATGAAGTCAGGACTGAAAGAAATTGAAAATCAATTTCCCTGCCATTTACAAGCGCGGAAACTGCGATAAACTGTCTTTCAGACAGTTCGCCCCATGAACCAGGTAAGGTGCCTTTTATCCTGCGAGTGAAAAAGAAAAATGGAACTTCAATTTCAAGATTTGTCATGCCCAGAAAGTTTTTTTATCTGTGTTGTTTCTTTGAAATACATTCCCCACTAAACGTGGTGCATACGGCCAGTCCCTAGGATAGGCATAAAGATAGCTGCGGAGTAAAGCAAGGTAGGAATTGCCCAGGTTCCGGTTGCGATCTGCAAGAAAGGATATCTGTTCGGGAGAGGAAGGTTTGTGTTCAGTATCATTTACATGAACCGCTGATACAGCGGTAAAATAAAGGCCATTATCCGTAAGGTCTGCGCCACTTTCCTCCATCAGCATTGCGGATGCGAGCAAAACAAGCGCCTTGCGGATATAAGGAAGTATTTTGTAAACCTTTGAATCCGGTTCTGGTTTGGATAATTCCGCTTTTAAATAGGCATAGGTATCCGGACCCAAAATGGGCAGGATCTCTGTTTCCTCCAATAACTGGAGATGCTGTTTCATCCGCAGGAACGTAAGACGGCTGTTATTAATGAAATAAATATCATTAAATACGTAAGTTGTTGGAATAAACGACGTTTTCATTAATGAAAATGCCGGTGCATCTTCAAATTCCTTAAAATCAACAAGATTCAATTCCAGAAACTGAAGCACCGTATCAAGTCCATTGAAGCCGCTCGTGCGTAAATAGTGTTTAAGGTTGTGTTCCTGGTATTTGAACAGGCTTTTAACCGTGTTGGATTCAGTACGTTTAAATCCCGAGTCTGTGATAAGGGCATTGATGACATCGAATCCAATCCAGTAAGCAATATGTACAACGGCAGACTGGACAAAGGCTAAAAGCTGATTTGTTTTCTGAAGTGATTCATCTGTCAGGTCGTGAACCTCTTCATTGCAGAAAGTGATCAGCCTTTGATACAAATCGTGCCCGATTAAAGGGACCAGGTTATCGCGTTCTACGTTTTGAATATGCGGCGCAATGATTTCAAATTCGGATGAAGAGTTCACGGAAATATATTTTCGTATCTCCTCCATTTTGGCATTTTTGGCTTTACTGAATAGCATATGATATATGATTAAAATATGTATTAATGGGCAGCCACGTAGGGCAGCCCGTACAACTAGCTAAGGGTTTTTGTGGTGCCTGCTCCCGTATCTAGCGTAGTTAAAATGGTATTGCGAAAGCGCCATTCGACATCCTCGCCTGAACCGTTGTAACGGATGAAAAGCTCCAGGACATCCAGCAAATCCTGGCGGTCGAGCCAGCAATTAGCAATATTGACCAGATATGCCTCACGTATATTGCTCCCACCCTGGTTACCGGCATAGGTGCCACCCGGCATCCCTGCGCCCAAAACATTGGGATTGACCATGATTGAAAACATGATTTCGGAATTGGCAGCTGCGGAAGTGACCAGATTCTGTTCGTTGCTTAATTTATTCTCCAGCGGTTTAATGATCCATTGTTCTTCAGCCTTGCCATTTTGGGGGTTGATATCAAAAAAAGTAAAGATGGGTTTATCCGCATTGTCTGTCACGCACAGGTTCGATTCAATGCTGTCAATATAGGATTCAATAGCCGCTTTACGGAGTTCTGTTGTTGCAAATTGTATTGCAGGAAACTGCTTGTCCCAGAAAGCATAAGGAATCTGGATGTGCCACTTCCACGTGATCTGGTTTTCGAAAGCCTTCTTCAGGAAAGAGGGAACCTTTTTGGCGATATCGATCCACCCTGCCAGGTATGCGGCCCACCAGATCGCCGAGCTATAATACTCAACACTACCCCAGGAATCACGGATCACAAAGATGAACGATTTACCCGCTGTCTTCTGTGCCCACCTGCGGCGCTGGAGGTCCGCAAATGGATCGTATTCGTCAAGTACATCATAAACCAGGTAATACCCTTCACCCGGAGTATCGGGTCATTTGCCGGAAACAATGCATTGGGTAATCACACCGTTTTGATCAGCCATACTTAAGCGGCAATATTTTGCATTGATTGTATTGATCCCTACAATCTGACGACCATCGGCATTCATGAGTATTTGCACAAAGTCGCAACCAAACTTCAGATAATCGCGCAAGGCTTTCGACATAAACCTGCGGATTAGTCTTGAGTTGGCGAGTGTGATCAGCGATTTATCTTTCACCCGTTCAAGGATCTCATTCCCTTATTCGTCGTAATCAGAAACCTTGCAGGCAAATATCCCCTGACCCATCGTGAAGTTCAGCGTAAATTTGAGTCCTGTATTGAGTACACCAACGCTGTTGATGATTTCACCGGCCCTTTTGGGAAAGTCATTTGCCGGACCCCATGTAGAAACCTGGATATTCCCGACAGTCAGTTTATCCTCATCTGGATTTTTCGGCTGTGAAGTGTTTTTCGGTTTTTCGGAAGGTGTGCCGGTTGTGGTTGCCTGGTAGCTTTTCCCATAAGCAATTAACGGAACACCTGATTTATTGAATAGGATATCTGCCATTACAATTTGATTTTTTTGCGTTCCACTCAATAATTCCGTCGATATGCACAGGGGTTACTTGACCAGATGCATTGTTATCAGCGTCAACAGGAAGTACTCCGCGCATACAATTATCACGTATATTAAAACGTAACCCGGCAGCTATCGCACGGGGAATGAAAACAAGGTCACCGTTTTTCTTCACAAACTTGATGGAGAAAGTTACCTGCTTCCCTTTGGGGGCATCTTTTAACTCGAACTTTTTGAGTGCGAGATTACGATTGATAAATTGTATAGGTTCCATATTACACAGATTTGAAAAGGATTACACGGATTATGGGTAAAGATAAATGGAGGAGATGTAGCGGGAAAGGACAAAAAGAACCGGCATTTCGCCGGTTCTATAGTTGATGAAATTTGTAATATTTAAAATAAAAAAATGTTGTTAAATCATTTTGGGGAAGTGTTAAAATCTACTTCTTCCCGGGAACAAATACTTAAATAGCAATTTTCAGGAAGTTTTCAAGACCTAATGCGTTTATTATTCCATTTCAGTGTTTTGAAGAAGGTCATGAAGCATTTCGCGGGAGCGGAATAACTGTATTTTTACCACTCCAAGCGATAAATGTAGCAGCTTGGCAATTTCCGCATAGGTATATTCCTGAAAATACCGCAATTCAATTAAATCACGATATCTTGGCTTTAACAAGGATACTGTATTTCGTATAAAGATGGAATTTTGCGACTTTATTAATAACTCCTCAGGGTTATCCATGTTTGTCTTAACAGAGCGAACAAATTTTACGACATCGCCATTATTTGCCTGTGCAGAGGTCTCAATGGGAAATGTCGTAACCCTTTTCTTTCGATGGTGATCGATGGCGCAATTGGAGGAAATATGGAACAACCAGGTGCTAAAGGCATATTCGGGCTCATAATCATGAATATGCATGAATGCTTTTTCAAAAGCTTCGACTGTAAGCTCTTCTGCAACCATTTTATTATTCACCATTTTTAGAATCATAAAATAAATTGAATTTCTATAGTGATCATGGAGTTGGGTAAACGCTTTTTGAACGCCTGATTTGGCAGACATCACCAAGTGCACATCCCGACGGGCATTTTCCGATAGATTAGGGTTAATTTCCATGATGCTTTCGTTTATTAGATGTTTTGTATAGCTAATTCATATTTGATATACATTCTGATGTATTACATTGATTATCAATTTTCTCTCCATTTCTATTTATCCCGCAATCATTACAATTTACTGTTCTAATTCATATGCTCACAATTACCTTTGCTGTAGGGACATATAAATCCACTTACATTTATACTTTCATGTAGGAAAGGGGATTTATGCTGTTGAAAATAAGGGAGGTTCTAAAAATTGATTTTTTGAATATCGTTTAAGTAATTCATTGAATTTTTCTTTAGCCAAATTTCAAATTCTCCTCCCAACTTATGTATTTTTTTTCGGATTTCAGAACCTTTTTTTGGGGCAAATAATATAGCTAACAATGCACCGGCTGCGATACCATCAACGACTCCGACTATTACTTTTTTTGAGTTCACGCTATCTTAGTTTAAAGTGTTAATAATTTTATTCTGTTTTTTATGAGCCGTTTAACAGAATTTCAGCTAAACGGCTTCATTTGCATCCACACTTATCAGAGATCCTCAAAAAGCTTTTTGACTTCTTCTTTGGTTTTTCCCAGCCTCTGTTGAAGTCTACCGTATAGTTCATCTTCACGACCTTCTTCATATAACAGGTCATTATCAGTTAATTCCGCATAGCTTTTTTTGAGCTTTCCTTTCATCTCATTCCAGTTTCCTTTCAATTCTGTTGTGTTCATGTTTTAAATTTTTAATTGTGATTGAAATTCAAATACTACTAATTTAGTCCCCGGGTTTCCAAAATTCATTATACAATCGCGAGAAAGCATCATTTCCACCATCAACAGATGATTTAAATAGACCTTCTTCCTTGTATAATATTAAAAAGCACTGCTATGATAGCAATTACAAGTAAAATGTGAATGATACCTCCTGCGCCGTAACCTATAAATCCAACAAGCCATCCGATAATAAGTATGACTGCAATAAGGTAAAGTAAATTTCCCATAATCATAAATTTTTAAAAGTTGAAGTAATTTAAAGTCAATATTCTATAAACAAATATCGCAATCATTTACTGGGTTCGTATTACAAAATTCCATGAAAAGTTTACATGATTCACACTTTTGTAAATATCAATGCTGACAGCATAAATTACAAAGTTTAATATTGTGTTCCTTTTCAAAATGAAGCAACACATTTTTTAAATTTCTGCTGTGAAGCTCTATTAACCTGAGTTCGAAATAAGCAAAACATTAAAAAAGAGCTAATTGTCCATAAGTAGGTTCCACATCATATTTAATTGATGGTTTTTTAGGAAGAAA
>JGI24145J26757_10000013_pt1 | contig 133669 bp, 95 predicted proteins | sample BarGraIncu01122A_FD_26757 | JGI IMG/M metagenome (IMG submission 26757) | reverse complement strand
GTCAGTCCCGGACACGTCCGGGATGTTCTTCATGCGAAAAAGCAGTTTACAACCCATAGGGCATTCTTCCTGCACGCGGGATGGCTGGTTCAGGCTCTCGCCCATTGACCAATATTCCTCACTGCTGCCTCCCGTAGGAGTCTGGTCCGTGTCTCAGTACCAGTGTGGGGGATCTTCCTCTCAGAACCCCTAGACATCGCAGCCTTGGTGAGCCGTTACCTCACCAACAAGCTAATGTCACGCATGCCCATCCTTTACCGCCGAAACTTTAATTATAAAATCATGCGATCCTATAATACTATGGGGTATTAATCCGCATTTCTACGGGCTATCCTCCAGTAAAGGGCAGGTTGCATACGCGTTACTCACCCGTGCGCCGGTCTCTCTGTATTGCTACAAATACCCCTCGACTTGCATGTGTTAAGCCTCCCGCTAGCGTTCATCCTGAGCCAGGATCAAACTCTCCGTTGTATAGAAAATTTTAAATATTATTCTGTCCTGACCCGACTTTCTGAACTTAATCAACAAGCTCTCCCAGCTTATTTCTTTCGTAGTTTGTCTTCTTTCCTTCTCAAATATCTTCAATGAACTTCTCTGTTCGTATGCTCAATCTTTTGTTCGCTCATCACCCGTTTTTTCTGGTGAAAGTTCGGCAAAGGTAATCCATTATTTTGTTTCTCCAAAACTTTTTTTTCGTTTTTTTAAAACCCCTTTTCCTCCCTTTTCATCCCCTCAAACTTGCCCTGAACGCTGATTAAAGTTCCTGTTTCCAATTCCCTCAAATCGTGGTGCAAATGTAGACCGTTTTATTACATTTCAACAGTTGCGAAGACTTTTTTTTCAAAATAATTCAGATCGATATATATTACTGTATAATAGTTTATTAGGCCATCATAGAACACAACTTTAATCAATCCATTTCACTTAAAGGCATTGCAGAGCAGATAAATCAGCGCATATTCAAATAAGACAAGGGATAATTTGGCATTTTATCGACAAGGAATTGACGCCATTTAAAATCAAAAAATTATCAGAATCTTCCATGATTTTTCAATTTAACCTCACTTCATTGGATTGGGCGCATTTTAAAGGGGCAAAATAATTTAAGAGAGGAGTAAATATGCAATATTATTGTCGAATAATACCTTGCAAATCGAAGGATAAAGGTGCCGCTGGCAAAGAGAAGGATTATCAATCTTCATTAAAAGGATCTATATTTCGGTTCGACGCCCTTTGGTTATGGTTCAAACTTGCATTAAACACCATGAAAACATTAAAACGAAAAGAGGATGCTCAATAAAAAAACTCATTCAGGTTCGGGAAACCTTTGTAGAAATCAGAATCCCATTGGTTTTAAACCTTATAAATTACGTTTAAATGAGTAAACAAATTTGTAGAGGGCAAAAAAAAGCCGGAATAAATCCGGCCTCTAATTAGTATTTGTAGTTTCCTATATCCTCCAGCGATGAGGCTCTGATAAATTCCCCACGGGCTTTTACTTCTCCCTTAGCCATTTTATTAAAGACTTGTGCAGAACGGAAATATTCCATATCACGGTTGGCATCTATGACAAGAAGATAACTCATAATAATATAAGTAGCCATTTCGACTAACCTGCGGGCATGGAAATCAATGTATTCATTGTCTCCCACTGAAATCACCCGATCGGCCGCCTCTTCATAATCCTGAGTCAAGGAGATCAGGATACGACGGAATTTTTCAAGTTCTGGTCTTAGCTCAGCTTTTTCGTATGCATGAATCTGTTTCAGATATCCTCCTGTAGTTACCCCACGTATGGCAGCAACCACCTGTAACTGGGTGGTTCCCTCGTAAATCGAGGTTATTCTGGCATCGCGGTAGATACGTTCAACAGCATAATCTTTCATGAAACCTGATCCACCATGGATCTGAATGGCATCATAAGCATTCTGGTTACAGAACTCAGACGTAATCCCTTTCGCCATTGGTGTAAATAAATCGGACAAACGCTGAAATTCCTTCATTTCATCTCGCTCAGGGTTGGTCAGCTTGCGTTCTTCCGAAATATGCTGATAAGTCTTGTAGAGATCAACGAATCTGGATGTTTCGTAAAGTAAGGTTCTCGAGGCATCAAGTTTTGCTTTCATAACCGAAAGCATTTCATAAACTGCAGGAAATTGAATGATCGCCTTTCCAAACTGGGCACGCTCTTTTGCATATTGTAATGCCTCACGATAAGCAGCTTCAGAAATACCGACCGATTGTGCGGCAATTCCAAGTCTGGCACCATTCATCAAGGCCATCACGTATTTGATCAGACCCATTTTACGGTTTCCAATCAATTCGCCGGGTGCATCTTTAAAGACAAGTTCGCAGGTTGGAGAACCAATGATACCCATCTTATGTTCGATTCTTCGTACAGTAACGCCTCCTTTGCGCTTGTCGTATACATACATCGACAAACCTCGCCCGTCGCGGGTACCTTCTTCGGAACGTGCCAAAACGAGTGCGATATCACCGTCACCATTGGTAATAAACCGTTTAACACCATTAAGCAACCATGTTCCTTTTGATTCAGAATAAGTTGCTTTGAGTTGTACTGCCTGAAGATCGGATCCTGCATCAGGTTCCGTAAGATCCATCGCCATGGTTTCGCCGGCGACAACCCGCGTAAGCCATCTTTCCTTTTGATCCTCCGAGGCAAATTCATTTAAAGTCTCGGCACAATCCTGAAGACCCCAAATATTTACAAAGCCAGCATCAGCACGCGAAACGATATCTGCTGCCATAATGTAGGGAACAATCGGAAAATTTAATCCTCCAAATCGTCGTGGTAAGGTAATTCCAAGTAAACCGGCTTTAATCAGTGCATCAAGGTTTACCTGAGTTCCCTTGGCATAAATTACACGTCCATCGACAACATGTGGTCCTTCGGCATCAATTGATTCTGCATTTGGACCAATGATATCACCGCTTATTTCTCCAACAACTTCAAGAACACGTTCATAGCTATCCATTGCATCCTCAAAGTCGAGAGGGGCATAATCGAAGCTGGATTTGTCGACGAAATTACGCTCCTTTAACATTACCAACTTTTGCATCATTGGGTGCGTCAGGTGGAATTTTAAGTCTCTATTATCGTTATATAAATTTGCCATTTCTCTTTTAATTAATTGATATAAACCGGTTAATCACGATTTACTTCGTATTTTGTTTATAATACTTAATCATTTTAGGGATGATTTCCGACAGATCTCCGGTGATAACGTAATCGGCCAAAGAATTAATCGGAGCATCCGGGTCGGTATTAATCGAGATAATCTGGGCTGATTCTTCCATTCCTGCACGGTGCTGAACCTGCCCTGAAATACCGCAAGCGATGTATAATTTAGGACGGACGGTAATACCTGTCTGCCCAATCTGTCGCTCATGATCAGTATAACCGGCATCAACTGCGGCACGTGAAGCTCCAACTTCGGCACCCAACACATCGGCAAGGTCATAAAGTAGCTTGAAATTTTCTTTCGAACCGACTCCGTACCCTCCGGAAACTATAATAGAGGCGCCTTTGATATTTATTTTCCTTTTTTCAAGGTGACGTTCAATAACCTGAACAGCAAATTCTGTATCCGAAACATACTTCGATACTTCCAGACGATTGACTTTGCCCGGATATTTGACGTTTAAAATCTCTTTTTTCATAACGCCTTCGCGTACAGTTGCCATCTGAGGACGGCAATCGGGATTGATAATCCATGCGATGATATTCCCACCAAAAGCAGGACGGATCTGATACAAAAGATTTTTATAGGTTTTGCCTGCTTTTTTATCTTCATGATCACCGATTTCGAGACTTGTGCAATCAGCGGTCAAACCACTGTGCAATGCCGACGAAACCCTCGGGCCTAAATCGCGGCCAATAGGGGTTGCGCCCATCAATGCAATCTGAGGTTTTTCTTCCTGGAATAATTTGATCAGGACGGCTGCATGAGGCGAGGTAGTATAAGGTGCCAACCGCGCATCTTCGACGATATGCACAACATCAGCACCATAAGGAATTACCTGATTCTCAATATCTTTAAGATTAGCTCCAACAATTACCGCTTCAAGCTGGCATTTCAGCTCATTGGCAAGGCTACGTCCTTTTGTCAGGAGCTCGAGACTTACATCAGCGACAACTCCTTCTTCAACTTCACAATAAACAAATATGTTATTCATTCTTCGATTATTTTATACCGTAAACAATTAACTACTAACCAATCACATGACTATCGATTAATTCCTTCATCAAGTCATTTATACCTTTATCGGCAGCAGTCAATTTTTTAGCATCCTTTGCCTGCAGGATAACATTCTCGATTCGTTTTACTTTTGTTGGTGAACCGGCTAAACCAAGTTGATCAGGTTCTGACTTAATTTCCATTACAGTCATTTCATGAATATTCAGAAATGGACGCGAATCATAGAGATAAAGATAATCTTCGGTAGCTTCCTGACGCTCGGTAACAGTACGGGCATGTTTGTACTTCATCAGCAATTTGGCATTACGCGAACGGCAATCAGGGGCAGAACTATTAACAGTCAATAACAAAGGAAGAGGTGCCTTCACCGTTTCAACACCATTATCAAGCCGGCGGCGAACAGTAATTTTTGCCTTTTCAACTTTAAGAACTTCTTCGACATAAGTAACCTGAAACAATCCCAATTTTTCGGCGACCTGAGGACCTACCTGGGCTGTATCGCCATCAATTGCCTGGCGCCCTGCAATAATGAGGTCGAACTCACCCATCTCTTTGATAGCCTGAGATAATGCATATGAGGTGGCTAAAGTATCTGAACCGGCAAAAGCCCTGTCAGTCAATAACACACCACCATCTGCTCCCCGATATAAACCTTCCCTGATAATTTCAGCGGCCCTGCCCGGACCCATGGTTAAAATTGTAACCGTTGTGTCGGGAATCTCATCTTTTACACGCAGCGCAAGCTCCAGTGCATTGAGATCCTCCGGATTAAAAATTGCAGGAAGAACAGCCCTATTCACAGTTCCATCTGCTTTCATGGCGTCTTTCCCAACATTTCGCGTGTCAGGAACCTGCTTTGCAAGTACAATAATTCTTAAACCCTTCATAATTATTCTATATGATTTTGAATCTTTAATGTGAAAACGAAACAGCATTAAAAGGCTCCACTGAACCCTCATTGATTCCCGACTTCCTTGACGAGCCTTTGTGCATGAGGGTTTCGGACGGCAAATATAAAACTTCAATTCTTGCCGACCAACTCTGATAATTAACCTCAATCTTATGAATCCATCAAGAGTAGCGGCGCATCAATGAGGAATTGAGATACAACACCCCTGAAGATCGCACTCTCAATACATTAGAACAAATAACTGAATCATTCGAAAATTAGATCTGGCATTTTGACCTCAACAATTTAGAATGATTATTGAAAAAAGACCAGCTTTCCCCTTTTAAAAAGGATTTTTCACCAATTAAACTGACCTTAACTCATTCACAAATAACAAACTTTCATCCTTTTCTTTGAAAACAAACCCGATCGTAATCATGTTTTAAGTATCAACTTTATAACCTTCAAGTTTTATGGAGGCCATCCTCACAGCAGTCTGGTATCAAACACAATTCCTAAATCGTTCACTGGAAAATACTGACTAAATTAACAGAATCATCTTTTTTTAAAAATTGAAAAAAGCTCTTCCTTAAGAGAAGAGCTTTTAATTTTTTATTGTAAATCAACGAATTAAGCCTGGCCAGTTGGACCACTGTAAGACATTGGAGCCATGTTGTCCTGCCCGCCTTGAATATTGATAGTACCATGCAGAGATTCGAATTTAAGGATATTTTCCTGAAGTGCGAGCATCAACCTTTTCGCATGTTCGGGCGTTAAGATGATCCGGGACTTTACATTTGCTTTTGGAATTCCTGGCATAACACGGACAAAATCAATCACAAACTCCGACGGAGAATGTGTGATAATTGCCAGATTAGAATAGGTTCCCTGAGCAATTTCCTCGGTTAACTCAATATTCAACTGATTCGGATTTTGAAATTCGTCGTTCATAGCTTTCAATTAATAATCGTCTTCTTCATCGTTTCCTCCGTCACCTTTTTTCGAATCGATCAAACGATCGTATTCGTCTCTTGAACCAACCACAATGTTCTTAAACATTGGGTTACCAGTTCCGGCAGGAATTAAATGTCCACAAATTACGTTTTCCTTCAGACCTTCAAGGTAGTCTATTTTACCGTTTATGGCAGCTTCATTAAGAACCTTTGTTGTTTCCTGGAACGAAGCAGCTGACATCCATGATTTTGTTTGAAGAGAAGCACGTGTGATCCCTTGCAAAACCTGGCTTGAAGTAGCTGGAACCGCATCGCGGGCCTCAACAGTTTTCTTATCTCTGCGTTTGAGTAAGGAGTTTTCATCCCTTAACCGACGCGCTGTGATAATCATACCTGGACGTAAAGCTTCTGAATCTCCGGATTCAATGATAATTTTCTTTGCAAAGATCCAGTCATTTTCAGTGGTGAAATCACCTTTGTCAACAACCTGCTTCTCTAGGAATCGTGTATCACCGGCATCCTCAATTTCAACTTTACGCATCATCTGACGCACAATTACTTCGAAGTGCTTGTCATTGATCTTCACACCCTGCATACGGTAAACGTCCTGAACTTCATTCACGATATATTCCTGAACTTTAGTAGGCCCTTTGATTGCAAGGATATCTGACGGGGTGATTGCTCCATCGGAAAGTGCAATACCTGCACGGACATAGTCGCTTTCCTGAACCAATATCTGACGTGATAGTGGAACAAGGTATTTTTTGACTTCGCCTGTGCGTGATGTAATTACGACTTCGCGATTACCACGTTTAATTTTTCCAAGACTTACTTCTCCGTCAATTTCAGATACAACAGCAGGATTCGATGGGTTACGGGCTTCGAAAAGCTCAGTAACACGCGGAAGTCCTCCAGTGATATCGCCTGCTTTACCCGAAGCACGAGGAATCTTAACAAGAACCTCTCCACTTCGTACCATCTGATTGTCATCAACACTTAAGTGACCTCCAACCGGAAGGTTATATGAACGAATTTCGTTGTCGTTTTCGTCAACTATCTGTAATGTAGGATTCTTTGTTTTATCACGAGTTTCGATGATTACCTTCTCCTTGTAACCGGTTTGTTCATCCGATTCTTCACGACAAGTTACACCATCAATCAAATCACTGTATGAAACACGACCATTGAACTCATTTACAATTACACCGTTATATGGATCCCACTCGCAAATAATAGTATCCTTTTTAATATCGGCACCATTCTTTGTGAATAACTTCGATCCGTAAGGCAAACTATGAGTTGAAAGTGTTATTCCTGTATTTTTATCAATGATTTTGAGCTCTGCAAGACGGCTGACAACTATATCAACTGACTCACCTTTTTCGTCCAGCCATTCAACAGCACGTAATTCCTCAATTTCAGCAATACCATCATAACGCGCCACAACAGTAGACTGTGTTGAAACGTTACCGGCAATACCCCCAACGTGGAATGTACGCAGTGTCAGCTGTGTTCCCGGCTCACCAATTGACTGTGCAGAGATAACCCCTACAGCTTCACCCAATTGTATCATCTTAGCAGTTGCAAGATTTCGGCCGTAACATTTGGCGCAAACACCGTTCTCTGCCTCACAAGTCAATACTGACCTGATTTCGACATGCTCAATCGGTGAATCTTCAATTATTGCTGCAACATCTTCAATAATCTCTTCACCGGCTTTAATAATCAGTTTGCCTGTGAGTGGATGGTGAATATCATGAACTGTAGTACGCCCAAGGATTCGTTCTGACAATGAAGCGACAACTTCTTCGTTGTTCTTCAAGGCAGTTGCAACAAGTCCGCGTAGTGTACCGCAATCTTCAAGATTAATAATTACATCCTGCGCAACATCGACCAGACGACGGGTAAGATAACCAGCATCAGCCGTTTTCAAAGCCGTATCTGCAAGACCTTTACGAGCACCGTGAGTAGAAATAAAGTACTCAAGTACCGATAGACCTTCTTTAAAGTTGGCCAAAATCGGGTTTTCGATAATCTGAGAACCGGTTGAACCAGACTTTTGTGGTTTCGCCATCAATCCACGCATACCGCAAAGCTGACGAATCTGTTCTTTCGAACCACGGGCTCCTGAATCAAGCATCATATAAACAGAGTTAAACCCTTGTTTATCGGTACTAATCGTTTTCATTACGCTCTGTGTCAGCTTAGCATTAACATGTGTCCAGATATCAATTACTCCATTGTATCTTTCGTTATTGGTAATGAAACCCATGTTATAATTATTCAGAATCTCCTCAACGCCTGCAAATCCTTCAGCTACCAATTCGGCTTTCACATCAGGAATAATTACGTCATCAAGGTTAAAGGACAAACCACCGCGATAAGCCATTTTGTACCCAAGATCTTTGATATCATCAAGGAACTGAGCCGTTGTAGCATTATCCGTTCTTTTAAGAATATCGGCAATAATATCTCTTAAAGCTCTTTTAGTAAGAATCTTATTAATATAACCAGCAGCCTTTGGAACATATTCGTTAAACAGGATACGTCCGAGGGTTGTGTCAATCATCATCGTTTTAAGCTCATCATTTTCATCAAGATCCTGAGATCTGACGTTTACAATGGCGTGCATGTCGACTTTCCCTTCGTTGTAAGCAATAATTGCTTCTTCGGGTGAATAGAAAGACAAGCCTTCTCCTTTGGCATCTTTACGGGCCTTTGTCATATAGTATAACCCAAGAACCATGTCCTGTGAAGGAACAGTGATAGGTGCACCATTTGCCGGGTTCAAAAGGTTGTGCGATGACAACATTAAAACCTGAGCCTCAAGAATAGCTGCGTTTCCAAGCGGAAGGTGAACTGCCATCTGGTCACCGTCGAAGTCGGCGTTGAAACCGGTACAAACCAAAGGATGCAAGCGAATTGCTTTTCCTTCAACCAAAACCGGCTGGAATGATTGGATTGATAAACGGTGAAGGGTTGGTGCACGGTTCAACAAAACCGGATGACCTTTCATCACATTCTCCAAAATATCCCAAACAACAGGATCTTTACGATCGACAATTTTTTTGGCAGACTTAACCGTCTTCACAATTCCCCGTTCAATCAGTTTCCTGATTACAAAAGGTTTGTAAAGCTCGGCGGCCATATCTTTAGGAATACCACATTCGTGAAGTTTCAGGTGAGGACCGACGACGATTACCGAACGGGCGGAATAATCGACACGTTTTCCCAACAAGTTCTGACGGAAACGTCCTTGTTTACCTTTCAAAGAATCTGAAAGTGATTTTAAAGGACGGTTGTTGTCAGTTTTAACAGCATTTGATTTACGGCTGTTGTCAAACAATGAGTCTACAGCTTCCTGCAACATTCGTTTCTCGTTACGGAGAATGACCTCAGGAGCTTTGATCTCTATCAATCGTTTTAAACGGTTGTTGCGGATAATTACCCTGCGATAAAGGTCGTTCAAGTCGGAGGTTGCAAAACGGCCACCATCCAATGGAACCAACGGACGTAAATCGGGAGGAATAACCGGAACAACTTTCACGATCATCCACTCTGGTTTATTTCTTCCTTTCGACGCACGGAAAGCCTCAACTACATTAAGACGTTTTAATGCCTCATTTTTACGTTGTTGCGATGTTTCATTGCCTGCTTTATGTCTCAAATCGTAGGATAAATCATCCAATTCGAGTCTTTCAAGCAATTTATGAAGTGCAATTGCACCCATATCTGCTATGAATTTATCCGGATGCTCGTCGTCGAGCATCTGATTTTCTTTTGGTAAGGATTCCAGAATATCAATGTATTCCTCTTCAGTAAGAAAGTCAAGATATTTTACACCATCGTTGCGCTTGATCCCCGCATTAATTACCACATACCTTTCGTAATAGATAATCATGTCGAGTTTCTTGGTAGGAAGTCCTAACAAGTAACCAACTTTATTTGGCAATGATTTAAAATACCATATATGAACTACAGGTACGACAAGCGAAATATGTCCCATCCGTTCACGACGTACTTTCTTTTCTGTGACTTCAACTCCACAGCGGTCGCAAACGATGCCACGGTAGCGGATACGTTTGTACTTACCGCAATGACATTCGTAATCCTTTACAGGCCCGAAAATCCTTTCACAAAAAAGACCGTCACGTTCGGGTTTATAGGTTCTGTAGTTAATAGTCTCAGGTTTAAGAACTTCCCCGTGAGAGCGTTCAAGTATTTCCTCTGGTGACGCAAGACTGATACTGATCTTGGTGAAGTTACTCTTAACCTTATTATCTCGTCTGAATGCCATAATTGTTTGAAAAAAATTGTAAGAATATAACTGATTTTATTCTCAACGATCAAATTGAATCTTTTACAACAAGCTGTAAAAGATTCAGTTTGAACTTACTATTCCAGGTTTACGCTTAATCCAAGTCCTCTTAATTCGTGTAATAACACGTTAAGAGATTCCGGGATTCCAGGGTGTGGAAGTGGATCGCCTTTTACGATTGCTTCGTAAGCTTTCGCACGGCCAATAACATCATCCGATTTCACGGTAAGGATTTCCTGAAGGATATTTGCTGCACCGAATGCTTCGAGTGCCCAAACCTCCATTTCACCAAAACGCTGACCCCCAAACTGGGCTTTACCTCCAAGTGGTTGCTGAGTGATCAAAGAGTATGGCCCGATAGAACGAGCATGCATCTTATCTTCAACCATGTGGCCAAGTTTCAGCATATAAATGATACCTACTGTCGCAGGTTGATCAAATGGATCGCCTGTTTCGCCATCGTAAAGGTTTGTTTTACCGAAGCGTGGAATTCCCGCCTTATCGGTATATTCGCAAATCTGATCTAAAGTTGCCCCATCAAAAATTGGTGTTGCAAAAGTAAGACCGAGCTCTTTTCCAGCCCATCCAAGTACAGTTTCGTAAATCTGTCCAAGGTTCATACGCGAAGGTACACCAAGCGGGTTAAGAACAATGTCAACAGGTGTTCCATCGGCAAGGAAAGGTAGATCTTCATCGCGAACAATCCTGGAAACAATACCTTTGTTACCATGGCGTCCGGCCATCTTATCTCCAATTTGAAGTTTACGTTTTTTCGCGATATAGATTTTTGCCAACTGCAGGATTCCTGCAGGAAGTTCATCTCCAATCGTTACATTGTATCGTTTACGACGTGCTACAGCTTCTGCTTCCTTATATTTCATGATGAAATTATTCACCAGCGCTGAGATCATATCGTTCTTATCCTTGTCTGTTGTCCATTTGTTTGGATTAACATTCATGAAATCGATACCCTGCAATTGCTTAAGCGTAAACTTATTTCCCTTGGTAATTAAATCAGCATTGAAATAGTCCTTCACACCCTGCGAGGTTTTTCCATTGACAAGGTTAAAAAGCTTATCAATCAAAATTTCGCGAAGCCTGGTGGTTTCTGTTTCAAGCTCTACATCTATCTGCTCAAGCAATGGTTTTGTAGCCATCTTGCCCTTTTTCTCTTTTACTACACGAGAAAACAGCTTTTTGTCGATAACTACACCGTTGAGAGAAGGTGACGCTTTTAAAGACGCATCCTTTACATCACCGGCTTTATCACCAAAAATGGCACGTAATAATTTTTCTTCTGGTGAAGGGTCAGATTCTCCTTTTGGGGTAATCTTTCCAATCAATATATCTCCAGGTTTAACTATGGCACCAATGCGTATCAACCCGTTCTCATCAAGATTACGTGTTGCTTCCTCACTTACATTCGGAATATCAGATGTAAACTCCTCTGCTCCGCGTTTTGTATCGCGCACTTCAAGTGAGTATTCATCAATATGAATTGAAGTAAAGATATCATCACGAACGATACGTTCGGAGATAACGATTGCATCCTCATAGTTATAACCCTGCCATGGCATAAACGCCACTTTCAGGTTACGGCCTAATGCCAGTTCACCTTTTGCAGTTGCATAACCTTCAGTCATAATGTCACCTAAATCAACTCTTTGACCTTTACGGACAAGTGGTTTAAGGTCGACACATGTTCCCTGATTGGTTTTCTTATATTTTGAAAGTTTATAAGTCTTTGTATCGGGTTCGAAACTGACATACCGTTCTTCTTCGGTCATATCATACCGGATCACGATTTTGGAAGCATCAACGAACTCCACTACTCCGGGACCTTCAGCCGATAAATTGATACGGGCATCACGTGCGATATTGCTTTCGAGACCGGTACCAACAATTGGTGCTTCAGGACGTAATAACGGAACAGCCTGGCGCATCATGTTCGATCCCATCAATGCACGGTTGGCATCATCATGTTCAAGGAAAGTAATCAACGAAGCAGCGATCGAAGCAATTTGGTTCGGACCAACATCCATTAAATTCGCATCTTCCTTATTAGCCAACGGGTAATCGGCATCAAGACGAGCTTTCACTTTTGCATTTGTGAAATTACCATCAGCATCAACTATTGCATTTGCTTGCACGATAATTTTACCCTCTTCCTCTTCTGCAGTGAAATAGGAAACATCTGCATTATTCAGGTCGACTTTTCCATTACTTACACTCCGATAAGGAGTTGAAATAAATCCAAGATCGTTGATTTTAGCAAAAACACAAAGTGACGATATCAATCCGATATTCGGACCTTCAGGAGTTTCAATCGGACAAAGACGTCCGTAGTGCGTATAATGTACATCTCGTACTTCGAAACCGGCGCGTTCACGCGAAAGACCACCCGGCCCTAAAGCCGACATTCGTCTTTTGTGGGTCATCTCCGCCAATGGATTCGTTTGATCCATAAACTGCGAAAGCGCATTCGTTCCGAAGAAAGAATTGATAACAGATACTAAAGTTTTTGAATTGATCAGGTCAATAGGGGTAAAAACCTCATTGTCCCTTACATTCATTCGCTCGCGGATGGTACGGGCCATACGGGCCAAACCAACACCAAACTGCGTAAACATTTGTTCACCAACAGTACGGACGCGACGATTTGACAAGTGGTCAATATCATCAACATCAGTTTTGGAATTGATCAATTTGATCAGGTACTTAATAATCTCGATAATATCTTGCTTAGTAAGCACCCTGGTAGTCATATCAATATTCAGACCTAACTTTCTATTGATACGAAAACGACCAACCTCGCCCAAATCGTAACGAACTTCAGAGAAGAACAGTTTATCGATTACGTCGCGGGCAGTAGCTTCATCAGGCGGTTCGGAGTTACGAAGCTGCCTGTAGATATGTAAAACTGCCTCCTTTTCGGAGTTACACGGGTCTTTTTGAAGTGTGTTGTAGATAATGGCGAAATCTCCTGAACCAGCCTCTTCCTTGTGTAAAAGAATCGTCTTTGTTCCGGAGTCCAGAATCTCATCAACATGTTCATTTCCAATCACAACTTCACGATCAACGATTACTTCGTTACGTTCAATCGATACAACTTCGCCCGTATCCTCATCGACAAAATCCTCAACCCACGTTTTCAAAACACGTGCGGCAAGTTTCCGACCTACATACTTTTTCAATGCAGTTTTTGAAACTTTGATTTCATCGGCCAGATCGAAAATTTCAAGGATGTCCTTGTCGCTTTCATATCCGATTGCGCGAAGTAATGTTGTAACTGGTAATTTCTTTTTCCTGTCGATATAAGCAAACATCACATTATTGATGTCGGTTGCAAATTCGATCCAGGAACCTTTGAACGGAATTACCCTTGCTGAATAAAGTTTAGTGCCATTAGCATGAACACTTTGCCCAAAAAATACGCCCGGAGACCTGTGAAGCTGAGAAACGACCACCCGCTCGGCGCCGTTGATAACGAACGATCCGGTAGGAGTCATGTATGGAACAGTTCCAAGATAAACATCTTGGACGACAGTATCAAAATCTTCGTGCTCAGGGTCGGTGCAAAAAAGCTTAAGCTTGGCTTTTAAAGGCACACTATAAGTTAAGCCTCGCTCAATACATTCTTCGATGCTGTATCGGGGCGGATCGACCTGATAGTCGATAAATTCGAGTACGAAATTATTTCGTGTATCGGAAATCGGGAAATTCTCCTGAAAGACCTGATATAGATCTTCATTCTTTCGATCCTCCGGAGAGGTTCCCAACTGGAAAAATTCTTTAAAAGATTTAATCTGCACCTCCAGGAAATCGGGGTACTCAAGTTTGCTTCTTGTGGATGCAAAACTAATCCTTTGATTTATGTAATTTGAGGACATTATCAGCCAAATTAAGGAACCGAAATATAAACATGAAAAGGTTTAGAATCCCGAGACGGGATTCTAAACCGCATATAACCTTGTAGTACAGGTCTAATCCTATTTGATTTCAACTTCAGCGCCAGCTTCTTCAAGTTGTGCTTTAAGAGATTCTGCCTCTTCTTTTGAAACTTTTTCTTTGATTGCCTTAGGTGCATTGTCAACCAGGTCTTTTGCTTCTTTCAGTCCAAGACCAGCAAGTTCCTTAACTAATTTGACAACGGCTAATTTCGACTGACCACCAAATTTGAGGATTACATCAAATTCGGTCTTTTCAGCAGGTGCTTCAGCTTCGGCTGATGCTGCAGGACCTGCAACAGCAACTGCTGCTGCAGCTGGTTCGATACCGTATTCTGATTTAAGGATACCTGCGAGCTCATTAACTTCTTTAACAGTCAGGTTAACAAGTTCTTCTGCAAGTTTTTTAAGATCTGCCATTTTACTTGAGATTTAAATATTAATTTATTCTTTGTTTTATACTAAAAAATTCAAACTAAGCATTACGCTCTCTCTTCCAATGTTTTCAACACACCGACAATTGTTTGTCCCCCTGATTGCAGAGCGGATATAACATTTTTCATCGGTGACTGAAGAGTAGCGATAATGCTGCCAATCAATTCTTCTTTTGATTTAACATTGATCAACGCTTCGAGTTGGTCTGCACCTACATAGGCACATTGCTCAACATAAGCACCTTTCAAAACCGGTTTTTTATTCTTCTTGCTAAACTCTTTAATGAGTTTTGCAGGAACGCTTCCGGTGTTTGAAAACATGATCGATGTATTATTTACAAGTACATCGCTTAGCTCAACCGAATTCTTTTCAGAGTTCTCAAGAGCTTTGCGGAGGATCGTATTCTTAACTACAACCAATTTAACTTCCCGTTTGTTGCACAACCTTCTGAGGTCACTAGTAACTTCAGCATTAAGGTTTGAGATATCGGCAAGATAATAATGGCTGTATGAATTAATCTGTTTGGTCAGTTTTTCAATAACCTGTAATTTTTCTGATTTCTTCATTTCAACATTATTTACTTATCCAGGCAGGTTTTTGGTTCGACCTGGATGCCGGGGCTCATAGTACTTGACACATAAATACTCTTTATGTATGTACCTTTAGCAGCAGCGGGTTTTAATTTTTGAATAGTGAGAACAAATTCCCTGGCGTTTTCCACAATTTGTTGTGGTTCAAACGATACTTTACCAACGGAAGTGTGTACAATACCGAACTTGTCAACTTTAAAATCGATTTTACCCATCTTTACTTCTCTGATGGCCTTACCGACTTCCATAGTCACAGTTCCGCTCTTTGGGTTAGGCATAAGGCCACGTGGCCCTAATATACGTCCTAACGCTCCAACTTTACCCATAACCGGGGGCATAGTAATAACAACATCTACATCGGTCCAACCAGCTTTGATTTTATCGATATAGTCGTCGAGTCCTACAAAATCAGCACCAGCTTCAAGCGCTTCGGCCTCCTTGTCGGGAGTAACCAGTGCGAGAACCCGTACTTCTTTTCCGGTACCATGGGGCAAAGTTACTACACCACGAACCATTTGATTAGCTTTTCTAGGATCAACTCCAAGCCTTACATCAATATCCACCGAAGCATCGAATTTGGTAAAAGTAATTGCTTTTACTAATTCAGTAGCTTCATGTAAACCATAGACTTTTCCAGCTTCGAGTTTTGCCAATGCAGCTTTCTTATTCTTGGTAACTTTTGCCATTTCAACCTTAACTTTAATTAGTTAATAATCGGTGATTTGCCTGTTACGGTAATCCCCATGCTTCTTGCAGTTCCAGCCACCATACTCATTGCTGCCTCTAACGAGAAGCAATTTAAGTCGGGCATTTTGATCTCTGCAATTTCTTTCACCTGATCCCAGGAAACTGAACCGACTTTGTTAACGTGAGGTTCCGAAGATCCTTTTTTAATCTTCGAAGCGTCTATCAACTGAACGGCTACAGGAGGGTTCTTTACTACAAAATCGAATGATTTATCGCCGTAAACGGTAATAATCACCGGTAATACTTTTCCAGCCTGATCCTGGGTCCGTGCATTGAACTGTTTACAGAACTGCATGATGTTCACCCCTTTGGATCCCAAAGCAGGGCCAACCGGAGGTGAAGGATTTGCTGCACCACCTTTGATCTGTAACTTGATTAATCCAGCAATGTCTTTAGCCATAACGTTTTTTAAAAAAAATTACTTACTCCTTTTCCACTTGCATAAAGCTAAGCTCCAAGGGTGTTTTACGACCGAAAATTTTAACCATAACTTTTAGTTTCTTCTTCTCCACATTGATTTCCTCAATGGTTCCGTTGAAACCGTTAAATGGCCCATCAGTCACTTTTACTGTCTCACCAATAATGAATGGGGTATCAAATTCTTCTCCGCTTTCCTGGAGCTCATCAACTTTCCCAAGGATACGGTTAATTTCAGACTGACGCATGGGAACAGGTTCGCCCCCTTTTGTGTCGCCCAAAAAACCAATGACATTGGGTACATTTCTAAGCATATGAGCAATTTCGCCCACCAGTGAAGCTTCGATCAGAATGTAACCGGGGAAAAAATTGCGGTCTTTAGCAACCTTTTTCCCATTCCGGATCTGATATACCTTCTCCACAGGGATTAAGACTTGGGATACAAACTCCTGAAGCCCAGAATTCGCTACTTCATTATCGATATATTCCTTGACCTTCTTCTCTTTTCCACCAATAGCTCGAAGAACATACCATTTACGTTGATTATCGCTCATTACGGACCTCCAGAAATATAATTAATAGAAAAAACTGTAAATCAATTTCATCAAACCTCGGAAGCCGGAATCGATGAAAAATATTACCAGTGCGATTATAAAGGAAGCTATCATTACTACTATAGCACTATTACGTAACTCACCCCATGTAGGCCATGAAACCTTATGGACGAGTTCATTGTAGGATTCGTTTAAATAATTGGTTAAATTCATTTGAATTGAGACAAATTTCGTTACAAAAATATATTTTTGACGGATAGCCAGAATCGAACTTAACGTTACTCCCTTTAAGAGTTTATCCGTATTATCCGTAAATACAGTCCCAAACCGGAGTCTAGGACTGTATTACTTTAAATATTGAAAATCAGATTATTTAATAATCTCAGTTACCTGGCCAGCACCTACGGTACGACCACCTTCGCGGATAGCGAAACGAAGACCCAGATTCAAAGCAACAGGATAAATCAATTCTACAGTGATTGTAACGTTATCACCTGGCATAATCATTTCGGTACCTTCTGGAAGGTTGATTTCGCCGGTAATATCCAGTGTACGGATATAGAACTGTGGACGATATTTATTGTGGAATGGAGTATGACGTCCACCTTCTTCTTTTTTCAGGATATAAACCTCAGCCTTAAATGTGGTATGAGGAGTAATTGAACCTGATTTAGCAAGAATCTGTCCACGTTTGATTTCTTTTTTGTCAACACCACGAAGCAGTAAACCTACGTTGTCACCAGCTTGTCCGTCATCAAGAATCTTACGGAACATTTCAACACCAGTACAAACGGTTTTACGACCTTCAGCGCCAAGACCAATAACTTCAATTTCGTCACCAGTATGAATTTTACCAGTTTCGATACGGCCAGTTGCAACAGTTCCACGGCCGGTGATAGAGAAAACGTCTTCAACAGGCATAAGGAAAGGTTTGTCAACATCACGTGGAGGAATTGGAATCCATGTATCAACAGCATTCATCAATTCCATAACTTTATCTTCCCATTTTGCTTCACCGTTCAATGCACCAAGTGCAGAACCCATAATAACAGGGGTATTATCGCCATCGAAATCGTAAAATGTAAGAAGATCACGAATTTCCATTTCTACTAATTCAAGAATTTCAGGATCGTCAACCAAGTCAACTTTGTTCATGAAAACGACCAAACGAGGAACGTTTACCTGACGTGCAAGAAGGATGTGTTCGCGTGTCTGAGGCATAGGACCGTCAGTAGCAGCAACAACAATAATTGCACCGTCCATCTGGGCAGCACCCGTTACCATGTTTTTAACGTAGTCAGCATGTCCAGGACAGTCAACGTGCGCATAGTGACGATTTTCCGTTGAATATTCAACGTGTGCAGTATTAATAGTAATACCACGTTCTTTCTCTTCAGGTGCGTTGTCGATTGAATCGAAAGATTTAATTTCGCAAAGACCCTTTTTTGCCAATACCATTGTAATAGCAGATGTAAGAGTTGTCTTGCCGTGATCCACGTGACCGATAGTACCAATATTTACATGGGGTTTCGACCTGTCATAATGTGCTTTAGCCATAACTTAATTTTTTTTTAACGTTTAATATTTATTCTATTCATCTTTATCAGAGCCGGTGATGAGAATTGAACTCATGACCTCTTCCTTACCAAGGAAGCGCTCTACCCCTGAGCTACACTGGCAAACTTGAGCGGGAGACGGGACTCAAACCCGCGACCCTCAGCTTGGAAGGCTAATGCTCTATCAACTGAGCTACTCCCGCTTATTCCCCCTTTAAGGTTTGCCGAAAAAAAAATCCGAAAAGAAGTGGTGGGGAGAGCAGGATTCGAACCTACGAAGGCGTACGCCAGCAGATTTACAGTCTGCCCCAGTTGGCCGCTTTGGTATCTCCCCCAATATTGTGTTTAAACTGAGACTTCGAAATGCATTCCGATTAAAACTTTTCAACTATAATCAGATCAATGTTGCCCTCTGCTTTGAGAGAATACTCCCGGGCAAATACGTCGCAATATCTATCGCCGCTTCTTTATAATTACACAAATTCAATCCTTAAAAGAACAGACCATTTTAAAGAATCGTGCCTCAAAAATGGTCTGCAAATTTAATCTATTTTTCTTTCTAAAAAGCCATTTAAACTACTTTTTTAAAATTTATTTGGATTTGACTTTCGTTTTGTATTTATCTAACTGTTTACGAAGTGCATCCACTGCAAGATCAACAGCTTCCTCGAAGGATTTCGCTTGTTTTTTAGCAAAAAGGTATTCATTCGACGGCACCGAAAGTTTAATCTCAGCCACTTTATTTTCCTGATCTTCGTCCTTTTCGAGTTTTAGGATCACTTCCGATCCGATAATTCCTTCAAAAAATAGCTCCAGTTTGCTAATTCGCTTTTCGCAAAAGTCGATCAGCTTCTGGTCGGCTTTGAAATGAACACTTTGTACTTTAACGTCCATAATTTTTCTCCTTTAATTTAAGCCCTCGGATGAGCTTGTTTGTAAACTTTTTTTAGTTGTTCAAACGTAGTATGCGTGTAAATCTGAGTTGCGGCGAGATTTGCATGTCCCAGCAACTCTTTGATTGCATTCAGATCGGCTCCACGATTGAGCAGATGTGTCGCGTAACTATGCCGCAAAATATGCGGACTTTTTTTTTCAACTGTCGTAACAAGCGACAATTGTCTTTTAACAATACGATAGATCAATTTGTTGTAGACCGGGTCGCCATTTCCTGTCAGAAAAAGAAAATTTCCGGAATCGGGAAAAAGTTCGTTTCGTAATTCAATGTAATCACTTAATACTGTCGATATTTCCAATGGAAATGGGACTAAACGCTGTTTATCACGTTTCCCATTTACCTTCACCATTTTTTCGTTCAGGTTAAGATCGGGAAACCGGATGCCAACTAATTCTGACAACCGGATTCCGGTACCATAGAAAAGACTCACAACTGCCTTATCACGTCTGCCCTCAAAATCATCGGTAAAAAACCTTCCGTCAAGTAATCGGTTCATCTCCTTTTCTTGAACGAAAACAGGCAGTTTCTTGCCCATTTTAGGAATAGCTATCTTATCTGTGGGATTTTTCTCAATTACCCCTTCACGCATTAAAAACTTAAAAAATGTCTTCAATGTTGAGATCTTTCGATTAACACTTTTGGCGGAAATACCATTATCCATCAGCGATACAATCCATTGGCGAATAAGATGGTAATCTACTTCTTCCACACAAAAATCCTCAACCAATTTCTTTCCAAACAAAATAAATTGGTCGAGGTCATTTTCGTAAGCGGTAAGGGTATTTTGCGAATACCGCTTTTCGTATTTCAGATAGTTGAGAAAAAGTTCAGTATTCAACATTTCAGGGGACAAAGATTTTCGCACTCAATATACGAAAAATAAACTGTTCTTCCTAAAATCTTTCCTTTCGGGGGATTTATTCTTCCGAACGCTGTAAATCTTCGATATAGATCGCCTTTTTGATCTCAGTACGGCGGGTTATTGATGGTTTTTCGAAAGCCTGACGGATGCGAAGTTCTTTCACAACACCTGTTTTTTCGATTTTTCTTTTGAAGCGTTTCAAAGCACGCTCAATGTTTTCGCCGTCTTTTACTGGAATAACAATCATACGATTTGTTGTTTTATTTTATTTAAATTTCTCTGTATTTCGGACGGCAAATTTATGAATTTTCTATTATTAATCAAGCTATGAAGTGAAAAAATATTCAAAATTGCAAAACGGAATATATTCTAATAAATCATTGAATGAATTTCACATATGGAATCAACCGTTTTAAGGAATCTGAAGCCACTACCTGGGAAAGATCATCCGCCGACGAAAACTTCCCGATTCTGTCTCTTAAATTGAATATTTTTCGTGCAGTTCTGAATCCGATATACGGATGGCGTCCTAAATCCTTCACCGTCGAAAAGTTGATGTTAAAAGTTTTAAGTGCCGACGGATCTGCCTTAAAATATTTTGCCACAGCAGTGAAGTTCTCCTCACGCATACCGTATACCTCTTTTAATTGATCTACAGCATAATATCCCCCAAGAAGATTGCGATAACGGATAATCCTGGAAGCAAAAACAGGACCTATACCAGGAATTTCGAGCAAATGAAGAGAATCTGCATTGTTCAATTCTAAAACGCCAACATAGTCTTTTTTGCTTTTTATAAAGGAGTGATTAAAGATTGTGTCGTGTTTATCTTCGTTTTTTGATTTAACTATGAATGCATTACGACCTGTTTTAACTTCCCTAATGCTCACTTTAGGGATTATCATGAAACTATCCAATTGCTCAAATAAGCCGGATGTCATTCCAAAGATTCTTTTTACACCCTCTTTATCTCTGAATCTCCCCCCTTTTCCAAGGTACTTCATCCAGTTAGCAACTACATTTGATGGCACTCCCATATCGACTAAACTTATTGAATCGACCTCGTTAGGATTAAATTCAACGAGTTTATGTGTTCTTTCGACAGGAATTTGCTTCTTTGAATTTGCCAGGTAGGCACTAACTTCTGCTTCCCATTTCGAGAAATCAGTCGTATTTGAAGGAACCAGGTATGGAATCAACTTCCCGATCACAATTAAAAGGAAAATAATAAAGAATAAACTTAATATTCCCAAACGCTCTTTTTTTGAAAAGCTGAACAGTTCACGAATCCAATTAGTTTTCATTGAGATGAAATTTAGTTGTCTGGTTTAAACAACTAAAATACAAAAAAATGAAATACATTATTCTACCAACCTGTCTTTCTAATTGGTAATATTTCAACAAAAAAAATCAGAATGGGTAGCCAATTGCAAAAGCGATATTATAATTGTCTTTTTTAAGCCAATTACTTGCCGGAATCCATCGTTCGCCAAGATTCATGGAAGGATCATGAAGCTTAATTCCCAAATCTACTCGAATAATCACAAATGAAAAATCGTATCGCAAACCGGCACCGGTACCAATCGCGATCTCTTTGTAAAATTTGTTCATAGCAAACTCGGTTCCGGGCCGATTATCTTTTAATGACCAGATATTTCCCATATCGACAAACAGAGCGCCCTCAAAATCACCGATCATCGCAAAACGGTATTCAGCATTTGCCTCCAATTTAATATCGCCTGACTGATTGGGAAATTCATTAGGATTTGTCTTGTAGGAACCAGGGCCTAATGTTCGTATCGGCCATGCTCTGATTCCATTGGCACCTCCCGTAAAGTATTTTCGTTCAAAAGGAACCTGATCAGAATTGCCAAAAGGAATGACCACACCTCCAAAGGCCCTAAATACCACAGCATTAAACTTATCAATCAACAATCCCCTGCGATATTCTAAATCGGTTTTAAGGTATTGCGCAAAAGGAGTTCCAAGAAAATAGTATTTTGAACCTCCGATTGAATCAGTGGAATGAAGTCTGCGATCAAATAGCTTACTGACTCCATAAAGAATAGTACCTGCAGTTTCGAAAGAAGCCCTCAAATAACTATAATTCGACCTTTTTTGAATATTCTGCGTATTACGGGTAAAGCTGTAGTTCCATGCTGAGATAGAGTGATCGGTATAGGAACTTTTGATATAGAGATTTTGGATGCGCGCCACAAAAGCGGGATCAAAGGTAAGCATCCTGACCATGTTCAGATCAATTAGATTTATCTTCTGAGTTGTATATTCGGATGATTTCCATTGATATCCAAGACTTGCACTAAGAATTGTTCTAGTATAATCGGGCCTGCGCTGATAATTATAAGAGAGGTTCATTAGGGTTTGAGGTGTAGAATAGATAAAAAGACTTTTCGTTTTCAGCGGTGCCAGAAACTTAGGCAAAGTAATCTTTGTAGCTATACCGGTCTCAAATGAATTAAACGTAGTCATCGAACCTCCAGTTCCATAACTTTGTTTTTCGGTGGCTCCCAGCAAGTTAACATCGAGCAGTTCTCCGCCTCTAAATATATTCTTGTGCTGGTACCCCAGATTTCCTGCAATCCCAAAATTACCAAGTGAGTTTGTACCTTCAAGCGAAACCGAATAGGATTGTCTGACAGTAGGCGATAATTGAATTATACAATCAAGGGTGGGGTTACCAAGCGAGTCAGGCACGCTTGTTTCAACAAACCGGATGTTGATCAGTTTGAATAATCGCAAAGAAAACAGCTCATTATAGGTTCGTTCTACAAGATCAATACTGTAATATCCTTTATCACTGATATGATTCATATTCATAAGCATTTCAGGATTGTACTTCATCCGCCCATGGGAAATAAAATACTGGTTACCAACCTTTACGGTATCGTTATTTTCAACATCTGCATTTTCTCTGTTCTCGGCAAATAGTTGTTTTTGTGTTTCGTAATCGGTAAAAAAATAAAAATTACGGAAAGTAAACCGCTGATGATCTCGATCCTGGACAACAGCAGGGTCATTTGAGATATTTTCTTTCTCGACTACTAGATTAAGATTTACACTCTTCGGAGCTTTAGTAGTATCAGCCTCAAAATAAATCTCGTTTTTGTTAATACGAAAAAATCCGTCGTTTTGAAAACGATTCAATACCCTCTTGCTCTCAGCAGCCAATACATCCGTGTCGAAGGTTCCATTTATTTTAATCAATGTTTTCGTTGAATCACCCTTGCTAAACTCTTTAATTGAGCCATCAAGGATTTCAGTTTTATAGGATTTAATCCGATGTGGGGCGTTTGCAACGATCGTATAGTAAACTTCTGCCCTTTGATTCTTCTTATAAATGATTGTATCTGTGACCTTTGCCTGGTAAAACCCTTTGTTTCGCATAAACCTCTGAAATTCTTCTTTTGACATTTGTGTCAGATATGCGCTGTGAATTACCGGTGGTTCACCTATCCTTTTGAAAATTCCATCCTCCTTTTTGTTGTTTGAAAGATTGTACAGACCAAGATGAAACCGCCAAAAGCCAAGAATTTTGGTATTTGGTTTTTGCTTCATGTACATCTTTAATTCCACTTTATTAATGGACTTATTATCGACAGAAATCTTTGATTTCGATAGTAAATACTGATTTTCAGGAACATACTTGGTTGTCCGGCATGATGACAAACCCATAGCAATAAAAGCAGCTATAACTATCGCAATTTTGTATTTATCCCTGGAACCCAAATTTGTAGTATTAATAAAACTTAAGCAAAGATAATTAACCTGTCAAATTAAAAATGGATTATTTTTGGGATGTTCCAAATCATTCTATAAAGTGCTGTCAAAAAATAAAATAAAGCTGATAAAATCGCTAGATCTTAAAAAAAACAGGTCAGGTTCCGGCCTTTTTATTGCTGAAGGGAAAAAGCTTGTCTTTGACCTGCTTAGATCAGAAATTGTTGTCACTGAATTATTCTGTACCAAGTCAATAGCCACTGAATTGATCGGTCTTAAATATGACTTGAATATTGAAATTACCGATAAAGAAGACCTCTCGAAGATTAGTTTTTTGAAAACCACACCTGATATAGTTGCTGTATTCAGGATTCCGAATTCAGAAATAGATTGGAATGAAATCAAGGCCGACCTTACACTTGTGCTTGATACCATTCAGGATCCAGGCAATCTTGGAACCATTGTGCGACTTGCCGATTGGTTTGGAATCAGGAATATCATCTGTTCAGAAGAGGGTGCCGATTTATATAATCCCAAAGTGGTACAGGCGACTATGGGTGCCCTGGCACGCGTGAAGGTTTGTTACGTTTCGTTACCCGAATTCATGACAAAGGCAAAACAATTAAATATTCCGATTTATGGTGCGTTTATGGATGGTGAAAACCTTTATAAATGCGATTTAACCGCCAATGGATTGGTTGTCATGGGAAATGAAGGAAATGGCATTTCTGAAAATACAGCTGCATGTATTTCAAGGAGGATCAATATTCCTTCTTATCCGACTGGAATTGCAACATCAGAATCGCTGAATGTCGCCTTAGCCACCTCTATCATCTGCTCCGAATTTCGAAGAAGGATTATTTGTAAAGATTAGCAATCATTTCGGCGACACGTTCGCCATCCACCGCTGAAGACATAATCCCCCCGGCATAACCTGACCCTTCACCGCAGGGGAAAAGCCGCTTTATCTGCACGTGTTCAAGAGTTTCCATATCTCTTGGAATTCGAAGAGGAGATGAAGTCCTCGATTCCACTCCAAGGACAATTGCTTCATTGGTAATATATCCATTGGTTTTTCGTCCAATTAATTTTAGCCCTTCCTGCAATCCGGGACCAACTAAACGCGGCAACCATTCGTGAAGGGGAGACTCAATTATTCCAGGTTTATAGGTAGATACAGGAAGGTTCGTACTCTTCCGACCACTCACAAAATCAGCAAGACGCTGAGCAGGTGCAAACAGGGTATTTCCAGCCATTTTATAACATTGCTTCTCAATATCTTCCTGAAACCGAAGTCCGGCAAAAATATCCTGAAGATTGTTTTTAACCAGCAGATCATCAGGCCTGATTTCTATAACCATGCCTGAATTAGCAAAAAGACCGCCTCTGTCCGATGGCGACATACCGTTTACTACAAGTTCACCTGGCGCTGTAGCAGCTGGAACTATCACTCCGCCAGGGCACATGCAGAACGAATAAACACCACGATCATTAACCTGTTCAACAAACGAATAGGTGGCGGCTGGTAAATAATCGCCTCTTTTTGTGCTATGATATTGTATCTTGTCAATCAGTTCCTGTGGATGTTCCACTCTGATTCCTACAGCAAAAGGTTTCGCTTCGAGAAGTATTCCCTTTTCGTGTAACATTCTATAAATGTCACGTGAAGAATGGCCTGTCGCTAAAACAACAGCAATGCCTTCGACAATGGAACCATCGCGCAGCACAACCCCTTTTGCTTCATTATTCCGGATAACCAGATCTGTCATACGGGAATTAAAATGGAGCTCCCCTCCCGCATTCAGGATGCTGTTGCGGATTGCTACTATCACACGTGGCAACACATTTGTACCAATATGAGGATGAGCATCAATCAATATTTCATCCTGTGCACCATGAAAATTAAGGACTTCCAGGATTTTTCGCACATCGCCTCTTTTTTTCGACCTGGTATATAATTTTCCATCAGAAAAAGTGCCTGCTCCCCCTTCACCAAATCCATAATTTGAATCAGGATCTACAATTTGCTCACCATGTATAGCTGCAATATCCCGTTTCCGCTCACTTACATTCTTCCCACGCTCAAAAATAATTGGTTTAAAACCAAGCTCAATAAGATGTAGTGCAGCAAACAATCCGGCAGGACCGGCACCAACTATTACGACAGGAGGTTTTTTCGAAACATCGGGATAGGAGAAAAAAAGTTTTTGTGTCTGTTGTATTGGTTCGTCTATGAAGACATCTATGCCAAGATTAACCCGAATATTAGAGTTTCTTGCGTCGATTGACCTACGTCTTATAACAAGACTTTGAATGCGGAGGCTTTCTACTTTAAGGTTTTCCGAAACAACTATTTTCAGTTTTGATAAGTCATATGCCTGAGCAGGCGATACGGCAATATTAAGTTCCTTTTTCAATACAACAGTTTTTCGATGATATGATTGTACCCTTTTACGTAAATTTAATATAGATGTTTAAAATTCCGATGGAAAATTTTAAAGAAATTACTCAAAATAAAAGATCAGCGAAAATATATTCGAATTTAACTCTTTAAAAATAAATCCATAATATGGGATAGGAATTTCCGTATCATGTCTGATAAGGTTGTTTAATCCATACGAAAATCGGAATTCAGCAGTAAAACGAAAATATTCGAGGTATGAGTCGAGTCCCAGACCTAGTTCTGCATATCCTCCATTCTTTTTCAAATGAACAACGCTTTCTGTAATTCTTTTGTTTTCCAAATCCTGTCTGAAAGCTGCTCCTAAGTATACATAAGGCCTGACATTNTGATGGCGGAATCCCTTGTATCTGACCCCGAACGGAATATCGACATAGGCAGATGGCGTTGTTAGATAAGTGTTTTCATCAATTCCGGAACTTTGACTAACCAATTCAGGATCAATTTTGATGTAATATTTAAAACTCCGACTACCTAATGACATTCCGGGAGTAAAGCGAAGATCAATGTCGCGGTTGATCCTGTAGTTAACAACGCCGCCAACCGTGAATCCAGGTAAGATTGTATAGACCTCTGCCGCAAATTGTTCTTTATAGTCATGCAAATTACGGGCATCAGCTTCAAGTTGAGTGTTGCCCTTGAACACCGGATTATCAAAAACATTATTGTAATTGGTGAGCCGGTAGTCCATTGTATTCAACCCCAGGTAAAACCCAAAATGGAGTGGCCGGTCATCAAAATGAGTAAGGTTATCAACACTTCTTCGTTGACCAGAGGTGTGAAAAAATCCTGCAACTAACGCAAGCGTAACTATAAAGTATTTCAGTTTAACCAGATTCACTCAAATTATTATCAATGAATATATATAACAAGTAATCAATAAGCTGCAAACCAAAAATGCTTTACAAAACCTCAATCCAAACACAAGCACCAGAAGTTCAGCGGCTACTTTATTCCGGTATAAATCGTTGCGACACCAAAAGTTTGCCGATACTCTCTCGTTTGAGTGAAACCGCATTGATTCAGAACTTTCAAAAACTCCTCCCCGTCAGGAAATTGTTCAACCGATTCCGGAAGGTACCGATAGGCCGACTTGTCATTCGAAAATAATCGTCCAAAAAACGGAAGAATATAGAATGAATAAAAGCCGTATAACTGTTTCACCGGGAAATTCTTTGGCTTCGAAAACTCAAGAATGCAAACAATGGCTCCGGGTTTCAATACACGATAAAGTTCCTTGATCCCTTTGGATAGGTTCTCAAAATTACGTACGCCGAAGGCAATAGTTACAGCGTCGAACAAATTATCTGAAAATTCAAGTTCTTCAGAATCCCCTTTTTGAAGAATTATTCGGTGATCGACCCCTAGCGCCTTAATTTTTGCCCTTCCAACAACGAGCATCTCCTCCGAAATATCAACACCAATCACTTTCTGAGCTCCTGTTTTAAGCGATTCTATTGCGAAATCTCCGGTTCCTGTGGCAACATCAAGGATCGTGGATGGAGAATGTTTCATCAGCAATCGAATTGCCTTCCTGCGCCACACTTTATCAATTCCAAAAGAAAGAAAATGATTCAGAAAATCATACCGCGGAGCGATGTTATCAAACATCTCTGCAACCTGATCCTTTTTCCCTTTTGTCGAATTACTGTAAGGTTTTATTTCTGTCATAACTGCAAATCTTCGAATTAGCCGACAATCCCTTTGTCAACAAATCCCAAAGATGTATCGTCGATACGGATTTCGCCTTTAGTAATGTGGCCTAATGTCATCACCGGAATTTTCCGATCAAATAAATAATCAACGAATTCGTTCTCTTTCTCCTCTTCAACAGTCACAACGATGCGTCCCATGCCTTCACCGAATAGAAAGGCATCGGATCTGATTTCAGCATCAGTTGTAATGTCGAATCCCAACTCATTTGGCAAGGCTTCGCGTAATAGGGTGAAAAACAGTCCGCCGATTCCAACAGGACTGGCAGAAACGACCAAATCCTTCTTGATCAACTCTTTCATAGCGACCATCAACTTGCTTTCACTCGAAAGGTTGAAATGCATCAGCGGCCAATCCTTTATCTCATGATAATGGTCGAGATATTCTGAAGCATTAATGTCATTAAATGACCTTCCTATCAGTAAAATATTGTGTCCCTTTTGCTTAAGCTGAGGACTAAGAATCTGATCATGACTCTTCAGTTTTCCAACAAGACTGACAATCAATGTTGGAGGTACAAGACCTTCGCTATTTGAATAATCGTAAAATATTTTCCGGTTAGGGAATTGCAGATTAAAAGCTGTTGCTGCAGCATCTAGACCTAACCGTGCAGCCATTACCATCTCTTCGGCAATCGGACTTGCAAACTCTACGTTATTTAGAAATGCACTCATCGCAACAGGTTCAGCTCCGTAACATACTAACCGTCTAACTGCTTTTGCTACTAATATTTGTGCAGCAATAAATGGATCGACAGCCAGTCTCCTGTAATCGGCATAGATTACTTGCGAAAAAAGCTTCCCGTCATCATCAATCTGAAAAATACCTGCGCTGCTTAGATCTTCTTTTCCAACCTGAGTTGATTCAATAGCAGGTGATGCAAATTCATTAAATATATTAACAGGCGATAAATGGGGAATCGCGACCATCGAATAGATTACATTTCGCAAATCATCTGGTTCCGGAACCTGATCGATGGTGAATACTTTATTTTCTGTTTCAGACATTTGGTTTAATTTAATAAAAAACAAGACAAATTTAATAGATTAAATTTAACTAAGACAGTATTTAATCCAATTAAGTAGACGATTTTTGCTATTTTAGCAGAACAAATATTTTAATTAAATGAAAAAAATAGCATTGATCACAGGCGCAACTTCCGGTATTGGTAAGGCTTCCGCTCAAATTTTAGCTCTAAATGGATATGATCTGATAATCACCGGACGTCGTGAAGAGTTACTTAATGAACTATCAACAACGATCAAAAATGAAACAGACGCTGAGGTTTTGTCGCTTTGTTTTGATGTAAGAGAATTAAGTCAGGTCGAAGAGGCGGTTAATTCGCTGACCGGAAAGTGGGAAAACATTGACCTTCTTATTAATAATGCAGGTTTGGCTGTTGGCCTGGAGCCAGTATATGCCGGTGTTGTTGATGATTGGGAACGAATGATTGATACGAATGTAAAGGGACTTCTGTACGTTTCGCGTTTAATCTCACCCCGAATGGTATCAAAAGAAAGCGGTTATATCATCAATTTGTCCTCTATCGCGGGTCACGAAGTTTACGCCAATGGTGCGGCCTATTGCGCCTCGAAACATGCAGTTCAGGCCATTACCAAAGCCATGCGTATCGAACTTCTTCCATTTGGGGTAAAGGTGAGTTCCATCAGCCCGGGAATGGTCGATACTGAGTTTTCGAAGGTCCGTTTTAAAGGTGACAACGAGAGAGCCGGAAATGTATACAAAGGTCTTACGCCACTCTATGCAACCGATATTGCCGAAGCAATACTTTTTATGGTTACAAGACCAAAACATGTCAATATTGATGAAATAATCATAATGCCAACAGATCAGGCAAGTGCACGCGATTTTCGCAGAAGGTAAACTGGTTTAAAGTTGGCGTTGCCTAAAATTAGGGTTATATGAAACGAACAACCAGCTTTTGGCTGCTGGCATGATAGTACTAACTATTTGACTCTAATACGTTAAAAATTAGGATAACACCTGATTTTTTTGGTAAGCAAGTCTGCCAGTCGCCAATAGCCGGCAGCAATCAATACGAAATCCAATTACCCATACCAAACGTCATAGAGGCAAAAATAGCAAAGATCAAAAAGTAAAACCTACCAGTTGAAGGTAAACAGCTTTTTTAATTTTTCGTGCCTGATACGGCTTGCTTTGTTCCTGCGATCTAAATCGATCAGTGTCTTCATCGCTTTCCCTTCATCCTTATGACACAGTGAAGCATATTCAGCAGCCAGTAATTCAAGCGTTTGCCGATCAGTATCCAATTGACGAAAATTACATAACCCACGTTCAAAATCTATTGGACCAAAACTCATCCGGTTTAGGTCAACGATTTGAAAAATATAACCATTGTCATTCCTGCAAATCAACGTATTACCAGGAGAATAATCGAGATGGAAAATATTGTTTTTGTGTAACTTCTCGTAAGTAAACCTAACCCACTGTCGAAGAATAGTATCGTGATCGGCAACCTGATAGTTCAAGACTTCCCGAAGTGTAAATTCATACTTAAAATGAATAGAAACATAGTAACTTTTGCAAAGTAGTCCCCATTTCAAACATTCAACGTAACCAACTGCCGCCGGTGTGTCGATATCAAGCGCTATTAACTTTCTGGCATAACTAAAGGAGCGGGCTGCTTTTGAACCCCGAAAATAAACATAAACAAAACGGTTAATCAGGTTCGGGATTCTAAAAGCCTTTACATTCAGCAAATAATCACCTACCGAGAAGACTTTCACCTCATTTCTTGACTTGAAAATAGTTTCACCTGAACCCGTGAAATTCGAATGCAATTGGTTAATCCACGATTCCAATTCTCTGTATTCCGGGGCAATCTGATATTTAATTCGATCGGTCATATTCAACTTTATCACGCTTTGTTCTTAACACAAAAGCAGGTATCATTTCATCAATTTCATTTTTTTGCGAAACGGTTTTGCTCATATTTAAAGTTCCGGTGCAAGCTTCGGGGTATAGCCCAATTAGGTCAAAGCAAACATAACTGAAATCAATGCCCCCTTTCGCATAAATATTTCATAAAAAAATGAAAACTAAAAATGGGATGATCTTGTTGTAGAACTAGTTCAATATTACGAATATCTGACAGTGCATTTCTAATTCTATGACCTAAAACTACAATTTTTTTATTTAAGAATAGAATACAATTATTTAAGTCCCGGAGAAAACGGACAAGTTCTCCGGAAGGGAGCTTTCAATACAGTAAAAATCGGACTTTAAATTATTAAGTTGCATAATGTTTGATAAATATATGGACACATTCAAATTTGTAGTTATTTTTGCACGCTCAATTTTTTTATAAAATGAATCTTTCCAATCTTTTCCATAAAAAACACCCGGCCAACGAATACGTGGTTATGATTTATCGGTTTCTGATCGTAATGCTGTTGTATTCGGTTGGACGTATCATCTTTTATCTTTTCAATGCTTCGATGTTTCCCAATGTCGATTTCACATCGTTTCTGAGGATAATGAGAGGTGGAGTGATGTTTGATATTAGTGCCATTTTGTATCTGAATGCACTTTATTTCCTTTTATACCTGCTTCCTCTTCCTTTTAAATTTAATGATTGGTATCAACGAATGCTGAAGTGGATTTTCATGATCATCAACAGCGTTGGCCTTGCATTTAATCACATTGATATAATTTACTATCGCTTTATTTTAAAAAGAACAACTGCCAGCGTTTTTGATATTGTGAGTTACGACGCGGGAAACTACAAATTGGTATTCAGATTCTTTTACGATTTCTGGTACATCGCTATTATCCTGATAATAAATATTGTGGTTCTTTCCAAACTATATTCAGCGTTCAGACCAATCCCTTCATTTAAGGTTAAGAGCTGGAAATACAGTGTTCTTGCATTGATTGCCATAGTCATATTTTCAGCACTAAGCGTTGTTGGAATGCGTGGAGGATATATGGAAAGTACCCGGCCAATAAGTATGAATAACGCAGGGAAATATGTCAATTCACCCGAGGAAATGTCGCTGGTTCACAATACACCCTTTTGTATCTTGAGAACCTGGGGTAAAAAAGCATTTCTGGTTAAAAGTTACTATAGTTCAGAGTCTGATCTTAGTCAGGTATATACTCCTGTTAGAATTCCTAATTTGGGTGGGGTGATGAGGCACGATAATGTTGTAGTCATTATTCTTGAAAGTTTTAGTCGCGAATTTTTCGGATCATTGAATAAACAACTTGAAAACGGACATTACAAAGGGTATACACCATTCCTGGATTCACTGATTAATAACAGCTTGGTATTTACCGATGCCTATGCAAACGGACGCAAATCGATCGATGCGATTCCTTCGGTAACAGCAAGTATTCCGGCGCTTGTATTGCCATATGTGATTTCTGAGCGTTCGGGCAACCGGATTAACAGCCTCGCAAGTATATTGTCAAAAGAGGGTTATCAGACCTCGTTTTTTCATGGCGCTCCCAATGGATCCATGGGTTTTGATGCTTTTGCCAAAATTGCCGGTTTTCATAAATATTTCGGCAAGAATGAATATAACAATGATGATGGGTTTGATGGTGTTTGGGGCATTTGGGACGAACCTTTCTTTCAGCAATTTGCCGATGAGATGAATAAAATGAAGGAACCATTCTTTACCACGATCTTTTCAGTTTCGTCGCATCACCCTTTTAATGTTCCGAAACAATATACGGGAAAATTTCCTGAAGGGCCTATTCCTCTTCAGAAATGTATCAGGTATACGGATTTCGCCCTTAAAGAATTTTTTGCAAAAGCTTCCAAAATGCCATGGTTTAAAAATACGCTGTTTGTAATCACCGCCGATCATAGCGCTCAAACACAATTTAAGGAGTATCAGACTCCTATAAATTATTTTGCTGCACCCCTTATTTTTTATAAAGGAGATGGAAGTCTGAAAGGTGTTGATGATTCTTTGGCTCAACAAATTGATATTATGCCATCTGTTCTTGGGTATCTTAATTACCAGAAGCCATATATTGCGTTTGGAAATAATCTTTTCGATCCCTCAGCACCAAGGTTTGCGATCAATTACCTCGAGGATACTTACCAGTTTTTATATGGTGATCATGTATTTCATTTCACAGATAATAAACTCACCGGCGTCTTTGACCGGAAAAAAGATCCTTACCTTTTGGTCAATATATTAAACACGTCAGGTTTCGAAAAAGAACAAAATCTATTGAAAGCCATTATTCAACAGTTTAATAACAGAATGGCACAGGACAGGTTGGTAATTGAAAATAAGTAACAGCAACAAAAACACCTGATGAAAATTCATCATCAGGTGGAAAACAATCTGCCTGACTTAATAAGAATTTTTTCTAATCTAAACATTTACTGATGCGTTCACCTCTTGGAATTTTGACCTATAAACTTTCCATTGTAATGATCCTGTACACGGTTTGCAGGATTCTTTTTTACCTTTTCAATACAGGACTTTTTCCCGGAATGGACTTTCAACTCTTTATGGTCATCATGCTGGGTGGATTGCGTTTCGACTTAAGTGCAGTGCTTTATATCAACCTGCTTTATATCTTTTTGCAACTGATCCCATTTAAATTCCGACACTTACCAAATTACCAAAGACGGATCAATTATCTCTTCTATATTTCCAACGCAATCGGGCTCGCCCTCAATTGCATCGACTTCGTCTATTACCGGTTTACACAAAGACGTACTACGCTGATTGTTTTTGATGAATTTAAGAATGAACAGAATTATTGGCTCTTAGCCAAACACTTTTTTCTGGACTATTATTACATCCTGATAATCTGGATCCTGTTGATTGCGGTGATGGTTTGGTTATCGAAAAAGGTACGAATTGCTGCCCCCAAATGGTCGGGAATTAAATATTACCTCACCGGTACAATTATTCTTGCTGTTTCTGCAGGATTGACAATTATTGGATTACGAAGTGGACTTCCTCCACAGCAGGATTTTCCGCTGTTACCAAGTGATGCCGGGCAATATACAGTGCATCCGAACGACATCGTAATTGTTCAGAATACACCGTTTTGCATGATGCGAACGGTGCAAATGCAGGTCTATAAGAAACAAAACTACTATTCGGAGCAGGAGTTAGATTCAATCTATACTCCAATTCATCGTCCCGATTCTGTGAAGGAATTCAAAAAGATGAATGTGGTTGTAATCATTGTCGAAAGCCTGTGCAAGGAGTCCGTCGGGTTCTACAACCGGCAACTCGATAATGGAACTTACCAGGGCTTTACCCCTTTTTTGGATTCTTTGGCGAACCACTCGCTGGTATTTATGAATTCCTTTGCTAACAGCAAGATATCCATTGAAGCAAGTCCTGCGGTGCTGGCAAGTATTCCGTCCTTACAAGAGTCGTTCACACAAACTTTTTACTCGAATAACGCAATCAACAGCCTTGCCGGATGCCTTTCCCAAAAGGGGTATGAATCGGTTTTTGCACATGGGGCTCCCAACGGATCGCTGGGATTGAATGCCTTTGCAGTGAAGGCAGGAATCAATAAATATATTGGCAAGAATGAGTATAATAACAATGCCGATTATGATGGGGTCTGGGGAATCTGGGATCATCTTTTCCTGCCGTTTTTCGCCAGGGAATGCACGCAATTAAAACAGCCATTTATTGCTTCCGTCTTCACAGTTTCATCACACCATCCATTCAAATTGCCTGATAATTTGGCAGATCAGTTTACCAAAGGTCCCCTTCCGATCTTCAGAAGCCTACGGTATGCCGATTATTCGTTAAGAAAGTTTTTTACCGAAGCCGCACGCCAACCCTGGTTTGAGAATACAATTTTCGTGATTACCGGTGACCATATCAGCGGACGTTATCACGAAGAGTACAAAACTTCCCTTGGATCGTTTGGTGTTCCACTTATTTTTTATACGCCGGGTAAGCAGATCCCCGCAAGAAAAGATTTCCGCGTCGCACAACAGATTGATGTTATGCCTACAATACTCAATTATCTTGGCTACGATAAAACTTATTTTGCGTTTGGGAAGGATCTTTTCGATGACAGTGAAGATCAGATTTCGATCAATTATGTTGGCAATACTTTCCAGTTGATTTGGGACAACTGGGTCATCCAGCACAATTCCACAGTCACTTTGGCATTATACGACCTGGCAAATGATCCTTTACTGAAAAACAACCTTGTCGGGAAAAACGACAGCATCCAGCTTAGGATGGAACGCAAGGTGAAGGGAATCATTCAACAACACAATAACAGGATGGTAAATAACCAAATGGTTCCGGATATTTAGGATGGAATAGGCCACATGGGAGAAGAGAACAGAAAGAAAATCTCCTCAGTTTTTTGATTTCTGTTTATGGAAAGTATATACTACCTTACCACCTTTATCGACAAAGTAAATTGAAAATTCTTTGTCAGAAACAGAGCACACCGTAAAACCTAATGTCTTTTTCACAAACCGGGTAAAGAACCATGGCGATGCGATCCTTGGTTTTGAACCGCCGTTTGTGGTGGTTAGGTAATCCATTCCCCCCCGGTGAACATGTTCAAACTTGTGGGTATGCCCGCTGAAATACAAATCAACATTGTACTTTCTCAGTAAAGGATCAACATCCCTGATGAGTTCATACGTGCTTCCCTGTCCGAAGTCAGAGGTATAAATAGGATGATGCCCCACCACAACTTTCCATTCTTCATGTGAGGTACGAAGAACACTGTCCAGCCAGACTACCGTTTTTTTGGGATCCTGCAGATTGACGCTGTGATACTTGGGATCTGTTTTATACTTCTCAACAAATGGCGAAGTATCAATCATGATGAAACGGACAGAAGTCAAACTGTCGATTTTTTTGACAAAGGTGTAGTTCAGTGACTCCATCTTCCAGTGCTGGCTTTTCGCGGAATATTCAACAGGTGCAAGGGGATTACCAATATATTCGTGATTTCCATCAATCGGGAATACATCGACCTGCATAAACGGAGAAGCAAATATTTTGGCAGTCATCAACGGCCAAAGAGAGTCTTCCACACTTTTCACGCCGTCGTTGTGAAAAAAATCACCCGAAGAGATGATAAACCTGGGTTGAACAACTGGCGCCAATTTGTTTAAAATTGCTGCAACTGAATCATTTCCGTAGTTAGTGGTTTCACCCATATCGGAAATGATGAAGAAATTATAGTTTGAAGCTTTTGGAAGTGGTTCCGGCGCCTGCTTCGAACCGCAACCGTAGAGCAGCAAAGTAAACATTGCCGCAACTATCACTTGATTTGCGATAAACTTCTTCATCACACCATTATGTTTTATCTTGAGGATATTCAAAATCATACCACGTAATTAAATAATTCTACTCTTTTAACAAGACTTCAATCATTTAGTTGCAATCTTATTAATAAAAGCCATTCAGCCCTGCGTGTAATATGAATAAGGAATGATCTGTATGGACTTTACGGTTTAAAACTACTATTTTTTCTACCATCAGGCGTCATTCCCTCTTTTATTTCCCTCCATGTAATCAGCCGGATGTTGTTTTCCTTGATGATTCTTCGGCACTCATCACTGGTAAAGAAATCGTAATCAGCTTGTCGCCAGAATGAATTGTAATCAGAATTCCTATGCGTAATTAATTTGATCATAATTATATCTCAAATATTCAAATTCCAATTACTCAATAAGGAATAAAAATACTTTAATATCTAAAGAACAGAGATATATCTATTAATAAAATAAGATATGGCTTTAATGCCTCACTCTAAATTTACAATAATCTTACAAATTTAAGTCTTATGAAGAATTCTGACAGCCACCAAAAACCTAATTATTTTTAGCCGAAATTTCTTCAATCACTTTTTTCGCATAATCAGATTTTTTTAAGTTAAGGTTTGATTCCCTATCCTTTATCATTTCTTCATAAGTCATCTTATCAATTAAAGCGAATGATTTCTCGTCAATTTTCAGTTTCGCATCCATTTGATTCTTTATCCTTACTATTCCTAATCCATAGTCAGTATCAATAACGGTTACGTCCAGTAAATCAGAAAAATTGCTTCGTAAATAAACAATACTTTTCCAAACATCACCACACCATTCAGTTGTCCACCCTTCGACTTTTTGCTCTTCTTCATTTGGGAAAAACTTTGTTGGCATAGCAGAAATACTATTAGTTGGCAAACAATCATGCATAATAATTACACCGTTGATATTTAAATAAAAAAGTGAATTTATCACGTCATTAAGTGCGGCTCTAAAAGTATGAAGACCATCAACCAATACCACATCCAATTTACCAGTTTCCTGAAGTAATATTTCTCTATTCTGAAAAAAGTCATCACTCGTTTCTTCAAAATATTTGCTGTTTAAATTGTATGGGTTTCTTATAAGCCACATCAACTTCCTAAACCTTGGGACCTGAAAATAAGGATCTACTGCCAATTTATTTTTGCATCTTACAGGTAGAAACGATTTACCCTTGGAACAACCAATCTCCAGGTATGTAGTGAAATTAGTTTTTCTAAAAATTTCCTGAATCAATTTTTTTCTATCCATATTTCATCCAATTATTTGCATAATTACAATAAGCACACTCTTTTGCGAATATCGCAACATTAACCAAAACTTGTGCAAGTTAGAAAAATTAAAAACTATTCTGATGCGTTGCACTGCAACCGAAATTACTCTTTTTGAAGTTCATACCGAATGTGTACATTTGGTCATTGATTCAAAAAGGCAGTTTCGTCTGTTTTGTAAACTGATTAGTAGAATGACAGAACCCCAAAAAAGTCTTTGTATTTTCATTCATTTCTCTGAGGAGCAGCATATTCCCTTTTATGTCGAGGTTTTTGTGAATGAACTGGCAAAATTTTTTGATGAAGTCGTTTTATTGTCCAACGACCGGACGTTGACCTCTGTCCCAGCCTTTTCAGAAAATGTTGTAATTGAGTTTCAGGAAAACAAAGGCTATGATTTTGGCAGGTTTTACAATTACTTTAAATCGATCGAAAAGGACAATTATTACCGGATTGCATGCGTCAACGACAGTAATATCCTGGTCAATCAACTTGATAACGTTCTGAACTGGGAGAAAATATCCGGTTTCGATTTTTGGGGATTGGTTGACTCGTACGAAAAACCTTGGTTTTCAACGTGGGCCGACAATCACCATATCCAAAGCCACTTTTTGGTTTTTCACAAGAAAGCCATCGATTTATTGAATGAATACTTTGACTCGGTCGATGTGGATGCGCTTTTGAATGAAAAAAATCAAAAGACACTGAGACGCAATGTAATAAACAAGTGGGAAATCGGACTGAGCCAATTTATGATCTCCAAAGGTCTCAAAACAGGTTGTTTTTGCGATAGCCAGGAATTTACACAACGGTTTAATATTCCGCTGGATTCGAATGTGCCACATCTGTTGCCGGAAGAATTACTTGCGAATGGGTACCCTTTACTGAAGAAGAAGGTCATTTTCGAACGTAAAAAATTTTTCAGGAAAAGCCCCGCGGATTGGAAGAAGCTGATCAGAAATTACGGAAATCCTTTATGGAAACCGGATACTTTGATTGAAGAACTGATTCAAATGAAAAAAGATCAATAGAATTGTTTTTTGGTGGTCCTGATTCCCGCATCTACAAAATCGTTTCCGCATCCCGCAAGATGGCTTCCCGCATCTGCAAAATCGCTTCCGCCTACCGCAAGATGGCTTCCCGCATCTGCAAAATCGTTTCCGCATACCGGAGAATGGATTCCCGTATCCGGAAAATCGTTTCCGCATACCGGAGAATGGTTTCCCGCATCCGGAAAATCGTTTCCGCATACCGGAGAATGGATTTCCGTATCCGGAAAATCGTTTCCGCACACCGGAGAGGAGTTTCCCTGTTCTGCGAAAGTGTTTCACGGTTTACCGCCAGACGTTTCCGGGTTCCCGGATTGCTTTCCTGAAATTCCCGAATAGGAAAGTGGAGGGAGTATTTGTCGAACCGCTGTAGTACAAAAAATTAAGGCGCTGATTGTGCGCCTTAATTCACCCTTTTTTAAAATTCACCCTAACCTGTTCAATCGCTGCTTATGCCGTTGCAGTTGATTTTTCACTTTTGTCCTCCGTCGTTTTTGGCGAAGCAGTTTTCATTCTGCTTACGCGTTTTTTTAATTCTGAGAACGTGTATTCTTTCACCCTGGCGGGATCTTTTTTCTGGTAGAGAATTTTTCCGGCCGTAAGTATCACCGTGAGTGTTTTATACAATTCGTTAAAAAACCCAACGTTGTCCTGCACGATCAGTGCCCTGTTGCTGAAAATTTCATATCGCTTTTTCTTGTCGGCAATCAGTGATTCCGTAGCTGAATCAAGTTGTGCAACAAACTCATCTGTAAGTCCTTCCTTGGCAAGCTGATCTTTATAATTTACCAGGTTCTTGCTGATCAGGTTCAAACTTTTAACGGCGGCATCGGCATCGTTGTTATGAATAGCTTCCCGCAATTCAGCCGTTCCAAAGTCAATCAGGTCAAGTTCCGCAAATTGAATATAACCACACAGTCTGCTATTAAGATCCTGAAGGATTTCTATCGTTCCATACATCCTTGCCGTGATGGCTTTCTGTAATTGCATTTCGGCCTGCGGCTCAATGATATCGTAGGCCACTGCAGTGTCACTTTCAAATCTGTTCAGAAAATCCTGGTTAAACTTCGGCGAATAGCCATTAAAATCGGCCAGATCGCGTTTCAGATTACTTGCAGCAAAACCGCAAATAGGAGGGACATCTTCGTCCTTGCATTTGTAAACCCTTAAAACTTTTTGATCCATAATAATTCAATTTAAAATTTTTAACAATTTATTTAAAGACATATATTGAATGAGAACTTGCCCGTAAATAGGATTGTGAAACCTCAAATATTTAAAGCGCTGACCAAAATTCGAATACGACTACTTCAGGATGTGGATTTTGTTTATGTCTGTTTTGTCCTGTTTGATTTTTTTTACGTAATATTCTTTAAAAGTTTCAGTTTTATATGAAATAAATGAAGAAATAAGTTAAATTTTTCATCAAATGATCCGGGAAGGACTTGTCAACCACAAAAGGAGACGAATATTTCGGTTCAAGGATCGGAAAAACAAATTTAGTTTAGCTGATCTTCAATTAGCTGCGCTGATCTGAGATTCGGGGATTGGGATTGGTTAGTGTCTGTCAGAAAATAAAGAATTAGCCAAAAATAATCCTACATTTGCAACGGAAACCCTACAACCTTGATGGAAAAGCAGGGACGGAAAGTGTGATAACAATTTGTATTATATTGCATGATTTTATCAAACAGTTAATTAATGAGTCAAAGCAGCGATTGTAAAATATACGTATTTCACTACAAAAACGGTGATCCCTTCCCCAATTTGCCAGGTTATGTTCACATTCTGGCAGGGAAAGAAACCTACCCTCTGAAATCAGATTTTACAGGCGACGACACAGGAGAGAATATCTCGAATAAAAATCAATATTACAGCGAATTAACCGGAATTTACTGGGTCTATAAAAATCAATCATCAGATATTGTAGGGACTTGCCATTACCGGCGTTTCTTCACACCTACGAGTGAACCTTTCCAGTATAAGTTAAAACGTTTGCTCTATTATTTTGGCGGATTAAACATCGGAAGACACGGGCTCATCTACACATCGAACCAGGAATACTGGCAAAACCGTATTCTGACGTGCGAAGAAGCAACGCAGTATTTAGAGGAATTCGACGCGATTATGCCCATCAAACGAAAGTTAAGGCAGTCGATAGAAAGCCATTACAATAAATATCACGATGCTGCGGATTTACAATTGCTTCGGTTGATTATAAATGAAAAAGCGCCCGGATATTCTGCAACATTCGAATCGACGCTTCAGCTAAAAAGGTTATATGCCAATAACATGATGGTGATGAAGCGGGAAAAATTCGAAGCATTGTGTGAATGGCTTTTTATGCTGTTGTTTGAATTTGAAAAGCGGGTCGATCTGACAAAATATACTGACTATCAGCAACGGATATTTGGCTTTATTTCAGAAAGATTGATTACCACCTGGGTCAATCATCACCAGCTGAAGGTTAAAGAGTTTCCGCTGATTTACTTTAGAAATCTTAAAAAAGGGAAATAGCCGCTATTTTTCTCAATTTATTGAAAACCCGTTAAAAATATCGTCTTGAAAGATATCGTCCTGATAACCCCGGTCAAAGATTCGCTGAACACGCTTCGCGAAACTGTACGTTCGATTGCATCAGCAACCCCTGGTTTTGATTACTATATTTTTGATGACTTCAGTACCGCTGAGACCAGGCACTGGCTGGATGCAAACGCCGGAAAATATGGCTTCAAGGTGGTTGGCCTCGAAAATCACACGACAAAAAAATCGCCAAATTACCGGACAATACTATTGATGGCCAGGGAGTATGCGCTCGGGAAAAATGCGCACCTGTTAATTATTGAGTCGGATGTTGTTGTCAGCCCCGAAACCATCAATGGATTGAACCTTGCAGCAGACAAATTTACGGATGCGGGATTGATTGGTTCGGTAACGGTTGATCACGAGGGCAACGTAAATTTTCCCTACCTGTATGCTTTATTAGACGGCAAAACGGACACTTATGTTTCGGAACACAGCATCAGCTTTTGTTGTACGCTGCTGACAAATGATTTTCTGAAGAAATTTGATTTCAACGACTTACCTGAAAACCTCGATTGGTTCGATGTGCCTATTACCAGGAAATCGCGTGCACTGGGCTTTAAAAACTATATTTCAAAAGATCTGCCGGTCTTTCACCAACCACACGGAAGCCGCCCATGGAAAATGCTGAAGTATACGAATCCCGTTTTGTACTATATTAAAAAATTTATTTTCCGTCGCGACCGGATTTGAAAACCCGGCCAAGAATAACTTTTAAATACTCGCGCTTTTTGAGGTTCTCTCCACTTCTACGGTTAATAATCACAATTTGTTTTGCAGCCTTTGCAGAATTTTGATGTCTTAAGGAAGCATATTCCCGGGCAATGAGTTCAAGCGTTGCCTGATCGACTCCCAGCCGGCAAAAATTGCTTAACCCTTTTTCAAAACTTATCGGACCAAATGTCATCCTGTTCAGATCAACAATACTAAACTGATATTTTCCATCATCAGTTTTGGTAATTAATGTGTTTCCCTGTGAATAATCGAGATGAAAAATCCCGTTTTTGTGCAGCTTTTCATACGTGAACCGAACCCATTGTCGTAAGATTTCGTCCCTGAGTTCCACATCGAAGTCTAATACTTCACGAAGCGTAAAATTGTAGTTAAGATGCAGCGAAATGTAATAACTCTTCTTTAGCAATCCGTTCCTGGTGCATTCAACATGTCCCACCGCCTGGGGCGTTGGCACATCAAGCAGAAAAAACTTTCTTGCATATTCGTATGAACGGGCAGCCTTTGAACCCCTGACGTGAACGTAAACAAACCTGTTAATCAGGTTCGGCACCTTAAATGCTTTAACATTCAGTTTATAATTTCCAACATTGAAGACTTTTACCTCATTTCTTAACTTAAAGATTGTTTCGCCGGAACTTGAAAAATCAGCAGGTAGTTGGCTGATCCACAGTTCTAGTTCCCTGAATTCCGGGGCAATTTCATATGTTATTTTCTCACGCATCTTCTGGAATTTTGCACTGCCTTATTATCAAACAAAACTAACATTTATTGATTCATAAATCCTTGCTCCTTCAAAACTTCAAGCAACATATTTGAAAATACAACATTGTCACTTTTTTTATACCTGATATCCGTAAAAACCTGAGCAAGTGTTTCCTTTTTATTTTCCAACACAAATTGCCGGTTATCCGGGCGGTTTTCCTTTCCGCGGTAAGCGTTGATTATTTGATCATCAGTATAATCAGCGTATGTCTCATGATGGACAATTGCATCCAACGGCAACCGGTCGACTTGTTCGGGGTTTTCATCCGGCCAGCCAATTGTAAGCGTGGTGACAGGAACAACACCTTTGGGAAGTTTAAGTATATCAATAATTTTTGCCGTCAGATAAGTGGTTGTGCCCAAATAACAGACTCCGAGCCCTTCACTTTCAGCGGCTATTGTAACATTCTGGGCGACAAGTAAAGCATCAATTGCGGCAGTCACAAAAGAGAGAAAATTATCATAACCGGGTTCCGCGTTGCTTAGATTACACCATTTATTGAAACGGTTAAAATCAGCACAAAATGTAAGTATAACGGGAGCATTAAGTACCATCTGCTGATTAAAATGACAGGGTGCCAACGCTTTTTTACCTGCAGCTTCGCGTGTAATAACAATGCTGTACAATTGCATATTACCTGTCGTTGAAGCTCTGCATCCTGCTTCGAGTATTTTCCGGATCAATTCTTCCTCAACATCAGCATCTTTATATTTTCGGATGGTCCTATGTGTCAATAATTGTTCGATCATCTTTTAATCTGTTTTGATGGTGCAAAGATAGAAATCCAATTTCCCGAAATGGTTGAACGATTTGAAATAATGAAAGCTTTATTATATTTGTAAAATGAAAACAAAGATGATCATTCCTATAATGATTTTAGCAGCGGCACTTTTGCTGGTCAGGTGTACGACCTGTAAGTGTGGTTTTCAACCTCCGAAAGCCAAAAAAAATTCAACCTGGATTAAGCGGTAAACAATTAAACCGGCACAATTCATTGCTAAGTTAACAATTTGTAAAGAACCACTAATTTGCCTGTTATAAATTTGACAAAGTAAAATTAAAATTGTTACTTTTGCCGTGAAATTTAAAGAAGGTTCAATTCATTCTATAATTCTCAAAACGAATAAATTATGTCTAAAGTTAAAATTGGTATTAATGGTTTCGGTCGCATCGGCCGACTGGTTTTCAGAGCTGCTGTTGACAGAAAAGATGTAGAAATTGTTGGAATCAACGATCTTATTGATGTTGATTACATGGCTTACATGCTTAAATACGATTCAACTCACGGTCGTTTCTCTGGAACTGTTTCTGTTGAAAACGGTGCATTGGTAGTAAACGGAAAGAAGATCCGCGTTACCGCTGAAAGAAATCCTGCTGACCTTAAATGGGGTGAAATCGGTGCTGAGTATGTTGTTGAATCAACTGGTCTTTTCCTTGATAAAGCTAAATGTCAGGCACATCTCGACGCAGGTGCAAAGAAAGTTATTATGTCTGCACCATCAAAAGACGATACGCCTATGTTTGTAATGGGTGTAAATAACAAAAAGTATACATCTGATGTGAATTTTGTATCGAATGCATCTTGTACAACCAATTGCCTTGCTCCTATCGCTAAGGTACTGAACGACAATTTCGGTATTATCGAAGGTTTGATGACAACAGTTCATGCTACAACTGCAACTCAGAAAACAGTTGACGGTCCTTCTATGAAAGACTGGCGTGGTGGCCGTGGTGCTGGTGCAAATATTATCCCATCATCAACCGGAGCTGCAAAAGCAGTAGGTAAAGTTATTCCTGAATTGAATGGTAAATTGACCGGTATGGCTTTCCGCGTTCCGACTCCTGACGTTTCAGTTGTTGACCTTACCGTTCGTTTGGAAAAACCAGCTTCATACAAAGCAATTTGCGCTGTGATGAAAGCTGCTGCTGAAGGTGAATTAAAAGGAATTCTTGGGTATACTGAAGACGAAGTTGTTTCAACTGATTTCGTTAGCGACCCACGTACCTCTATCTTTGATGCAGGTGCTGGTATTGGCTTGAATGATCATTTTGTTAAAGTTGTATCATGGTATGACAACGAATGGGGTTATTCAAACAAAGTTGTTGACCTGGTTCAGTACATGTACTCTGTTGACCACAAGTAATCGGGTTTTCCCGCTTCAATAAAATTCAAAAACCTGTCGGATAAATTCTGGCAGGTTTTTTTGTTTTTCTTCTTCAGAAGTTTCGATTTATGTGACATTCTCTTCTCTCAGTCACTCCCTCTCTCCATCACTCCCTCTCAAAGTCACTCTCTCTCAAATACCTCCTCCGTTTTGATTGCCTGCCGGGCCCTTTTTCCCTTTCATGGCATCAATTGTATCGTCAACCTGATCACCGATTTTCCGGCCGGCCTCTTTTGCCTTCTTCAATAAATCATTGGCCTGGACTTCCGCCTTATCTTTGAAATCTTCGAATTTTGCTCCCATTTCACCGCTATGAAACTCCTGGGATTTTTTTTCCATCATATCCTCCACCTTCCCAAAGGCATCCGATATTTTCCCAAAGGCATTGCTGCTTTTAAATTTCTTAAATTTTCCCTCAAAATAGTCTTCCGCTTTATCAGCAAGATCTTTGCCCTTGTCGATCAGATCGTCTGCTTTATCCGAGGGTTCATTTCCCGGCTTACTGCCATTGTTTTTACTTTCGTCACTCATTGCTTAAATTTTTGGGTTAAACATTTAATTATAAACATCTAAAATTATAAATAAGTTGGCTGAAATTTTCAAATAATGATTTTAAAAAATTCTTCCAAATTCTTCCTGCCCTGATATTCTGCAGCTGAAGACAAAATAAAATCTGAAAAAATCATAATCTACTGATATAAAAGGATTTTTGAAGTCTTAATACTTAGTCTATCTGAAATGTTTATGCGTATCTTTGGCGATTAAATCAGAAAGTATGTCTGAAAACAGAATTTGCAATTTATTTGGAATTAAATACCCCATTGTTCAGGCAGGAATGGTCTGGTGTTCAGGCTGGCGACTTGCTTCCGTGGTAAGTAATTGTGGCGGACTGGGATTGATTGGTTCTGGCTCAATGCATCCTGATGTTCTCGAAGAACATATCCGAAATACAAAACTTGCTACGAATAACCCTTTTGGGGTAAACGTTCCATTGCTTTATCCGGAGATAGACCGTCTTATAGATATCATTATAAAAGAGAAGGTTAAAATAGTTTTCACTTCTGCAGGATCGCCCAAAAAGTGGACTTCACTGCTACATGATCACGGAATTCTCGTTGCCCATGTGGTATCATCGGCATCCTTCGCTGCAAAAAGTGAAGAAGCGGGTGTAGATGCGATTGTTGCGGAAGGATTCGAAGCAGGCGGACACAATGGACGCGATGAAACTACCACTTTAACGCTGATTCCTTCGGTTCGCAATGCAACATCACTTCCACTTATTGCTGCTGGTGGAATAGCTACGGGAAATGCAATGCTCGCAACAATGATTTTAGGCGCTGATGGTGTACAGGTTGGTTCGCGTTTTGCAATTTCAAACGAATCGTCAGCGCACGAAAATTTTAAGAATTATGTGGTTAATTCGAAAGAAGGAGATACATTATTATCAATTAAGAGTTTGACTCCGGTACGTTTACTCCGAAATAAGTTTTTTGATCTGGTCCGCAACGCTGAAAACAATTGTGCATCAACCGCTGAACTTAAAGATCTTCTGGGTAAAGGGCGTGCAAAAAAAGGAATATTTGATGGAGATCTTGATGAAGGCGAACTCGAAATCGGTCAGGTGGCTTCTCTTATCGACAACGTTCTTCCGGTTTCAGAAATCATGAAAAATATCCTTGAAGAATATCACACCGCACTTAAGACATTACAAAATAAATCGTTATACCAATTTGACAACGAATGATTCAATTTGAAAAAAGTACACTTGCTAATGGATTGCGGGTAATTGTCCACACCGACAACTCCACTCCATTTGTGGCTGTAAATGTTTGTTACAATGTCGGCGCAAAGCACGAAGATCCTTACCGGACTGGTTTTGCTCATCTTTTCGAGCACCTCACGTTCGGCGGATCACAGCATGTTCCCGATTTTGACACGCCGATACAAAACGCCGGAGGTACAAATAATGCTTTTACCACGAACGATATCACCAATTATTATATCACAATTCCCGCAAACAATATTGAAACTGCTTTGTGGCTCGAATCGGATCGGATATTAGGGCCCAAATTCACCAAAAAAGGGCTTGAGGTACAACGAAATGTCGTGATAGAAGAGTTCAGACAACGAAATCTGAACAAACCTTATGGCGATACCTGGCATTTGCTGCGCGATCTTTCGTATAAAGTTCATCCTTACCGATGGCCAACTATCGGATTAATTCCGGAACATATCGAAAGAGCAACCCTTGAAGAGGTGAAAGATTTTTTCTTTCATCACTATGCTCCCAACAATGCAGTTCTTGTCATTACAGGAAATATCCAATCGGATCATGCTTTCAGACTGGCCGAAAAATGGTTCAACGATATCCCTGAAAGAGAGATAACAAACAACATCATTCTTCCTGAACCTTTGCAAACGGCTGATCGTGAAATTACTGTATATCGCGAAGTTCCTGTCGATACATTTTACGTTGCATGGCACATGAGCTCCAGATTAGACCAGGATTTTTATGCGGCAGATCTCTTGTCTGATATTTTATCAGGAGGAAATTCATCCCGGGTTGAAGAAAGGCTCGTCAAAGGACAAAAGCTTTTTACCGAAGCAGATGTATTTTTAAGCGGTGAAAATGAACCCGGCCTCTTTGTAGCAACGGGGAAAATTAACGAAGGAGTTGATTTTGAGTTTGCCCGGAATGCAATGATCGCTGAGGTTCGGCAAACCGCTGATTCTCTGATTACGCCTCATGAATTGGAGAAGGTTCAAAACAAAGTTGAAGCAGAACAGGTTTTTAATGAAATCGGATATTTAGAAAAGGCAATGCAGTTGGCAGCCTACGAAATTCTTGGAGATGCAGGTCTTATCAACGAACAGGCTGCACGTTACCGGAATGTAACACCGGAGGATATCCGTAAGGTTGCCTCCGACATACTTCGTGTTGGAAACTGTAATACGTTGAATTATTTATCATTAAAAAAATAATTAATGACTTTTAAAAGAAATATCCCGCCAAAAGTATGGGGCGTGGACCGCGTTGAATATATCGAACCAAACCGGTATCTTCTTAAAAATGCTGTCGAATTATTCACTATGAACAGCGGCGACCAGGAAGTGGTTAAAATCGATTTCTCGTTTAAGGCGGGTAGTTGGTATGGCGATTCAAGATTGGACAGTACAATGGCAGCTTCCATGCTTCAGGAGGGAACCTCCCACCACAAGGCATCTGAAATTGCCAATATATTCGACTTTTACGGAGCACAGTTTTCTTCTGCTTCTTCCTACGATAACAATTACATTAGTCTCCTTTCACTTAAAAAGCACCTTCCCAATCTGCTCCCCCTTGTCTCGGAAATCATTCGCGAATCATCATTCCCTGAAGAGGAGTTCGAAATTTTACGTGCAAAAAGGAAGCAACGGGCTATTGTTGACTCCGGAAGAGTTGGTTCAATTGCTCAAAAAAGCTTCTTACGCAATTTATTTGGGGAAGGACATCCCTATTCTCCTGTCGCTTCTCCTGAATATTACGATACAATATCGCTCGAAGGTGTTAAATCGCATTTCAACAAGTATTACCTTCCGGACCGAATGGCAGTAACGGCTTCAGGATTTATTGATGCTGAGGTTATTCAACAGATTGAAGCTAATTTCAACTCAACATGGGGAGGTTCAGATCCGGCAGAACGCACAAACATCTATCGGCTGCCAGTTGCTGAAAAATCTATGTTTATCGAAAAAGAGGGAGCTAACCAAAATGCAGTTGCAATCGGGAAGCTTTTCCCCACACAAAATCATCCTGATTACCCAGGGATAAAATTGCTTTGCACGATATTGGGTGGCTATTTCGGATCGCGCCTGATGTCGAACATCAGGGAAGATAAAGGATATACTTATTCAATCCAGGCTACACCAATATCCTTCCTGCACAATGGAATTTTCCTTGTGTTTGCAGAGGTAAAAACTGATAAAACTGAGGAAACTGTAAATGAGATCTTTCGCGAAATCGAAAAACTCAGCGCGGAATTGATCTCCGAAGAAGAGTTAATTCCGATTCAAAACTATATGCTTGGCCGGATTCTTGAAGATTTTGACGGACCTTTTGCAAGGGCACAAACTTTTGCCTCGCTCCGGGAATGTAATTTGGATTTTGGGTATTACAACAGGCTGATCAATACGATCAAAACAGCATCGCCTGACGATATCAGGGATCTTGCCCGAAAATACCTGACACCGGAATCGATGAGTACAGTTATTGCCGGGAAAAAATAAAGATTGGCAAAAAGGAAAAGTGCAATGTGCTATTTCAACTGCCACTCGATAGATTCGGAATCTGCAACCGGCGGCTTGCCATTGGCTACATACTCCTTCCCCAGTAGCAGTTGAAGCCTACTGCCAGTTGCTAATAGCGAGCCGCTACTTTAAAGATTTACCCGCTTATCAACCAGATAGAGATTGCGTTCGGCGGAGCTGCGTGAAATAAGTTCCCCCAGAAAACCGGCAAGAAATAGTTGCGTTCCTAAAATCATAGAGGTAAGCGACAGGTAAAAATAGGAACTCTGGGTAATACGCTCAAGCAGGATTCCATTCCAAAGGTTGTACATTTTATGAACCCCCAATCCGGCAATTGCCATAAATCCCAGCAGAAACATCAGAGAACCCAGCGTGCCAAAAAGGTGCATAGGTCGTTTTCCGAATCGTGAGATAAAAGAGATAGACATCAAATCGAGGTACCCGAATACAAAGCGACTGAGACCGAATTTCGTGACGCCGTATTTACGGGCCTGATGTTGCACCACGAGTTCACCAATCCTCGTAAAGCCGGCTTGTTTGGCCATATAGGGGATATAACGGTGCATCTCGCCATATACTTCAATACTTTTTACCACTTCCAGCTTATATGCTTTCAAGCCGCAATTAAAATCATGCAACTTTATTCCGGTCACATAACTGGCAGTTGCATTATACAGTTTACTTGGAATTGTTTTGGAAAGCGGATCGAAACGTTTCTTTTTCCATCCCGAAACGAGATCAAAATCTTGTTCTTTTACCATTCCGAAAAGCCCTGGAATTTCTTCAGGACTATCCTGAAGATCTGCATCCATCGTGATTACAACATCCCCCTGGGCCTCTTCGAAACCTGTATGAAGAGCCGCAGATTTGCCATAATTACGCCTGAAATGAACTCCTTTCACATGAGCATCTTCGGTGGAAGTTTTCTCAATCCAATGCCATGAACCGTCGTTACTGCCATCGTCGATGAAGATTATTTCATAGGTGTACGCATTTGCCGCCATAACCTTTGAAATCCAGCGGTGTAATTCAGGTAACGATTCAACTTCGTTATAGAGGGGGATAATAACTGATATGTCCATCTGTTTGTTTTTAGGCATCAACCGTTACTCAACGCCGTGAAAAGGATCAGTCGACGGCTTTTTAAAGAAAATTGCGAGGATTAAAGAGAATAGAAAACCCATTAATGTCACTGAAAATACCTGCCCAAAAGAATAAGTGAGTGGTGTCGTTACTTTTTTGTACATCGTCATCACTGTATCAATCTGATTTTCATTTGTTCCGCTTTTTAAAAGTTGTTCCTCGAAAAAAGCGAAAAATTTGTCAATCAGCGTTGTATCCACCAGTTTGAAAAGAACAAAAGTGAAAAAACCCAGAATAAGAGAGGCAAACAACGATTGCAATGTTCCAAGTCCCAAGGCTCGTCCGTAAGGAACTCCTGCATCTGAACTATTTTGCTTGTAGGACCGCATCGACCAGGCGATCCCACCAATAATGATTACATAAGAAATGTAACCACTTGCAGGAGTGAAAGGCGAGCCCATCACATAAAAAATAACTGAATTCAAAATCAAGGCCAAACCCATATAAAGGCCGTAACTCATGGCCATCGGGGTAACTGAATTACTTTGTTCTTCCATAGCTTCATTGGTTTTGATACAAACATATAACAAATCTACCTCATTTTCATTAATCAATTCAACGAAAAACAACAGCTAATAAATTGTTTTAACCTATAAAACACTATCAATAAATATCTTAAATATTATTTTCCGAAAAAACGCCACAAAACTTTTTTTTTATTTGGTACAAGAGGTTTTTTTTCTACTTTTGCGGCGGGTAAGTCCTGCACGATCAGTTCCTGTTGAACTCCCCCAGGGCCGGAAGGCAGCAAGGGTAAATAGTCGTAGCGGTGCGATGTAGGTAGCTTACCCACTTGCCGAATTAGCTCAGTTGGCCAGAGCACGTGATTTGTAATCTCGGGGTCGTCAGTTCGAATCTGACATTCGGCTCAAAAGTTCTTTTTTATGACGGGGAAGCTCCAGAATTGGATGACTGCACCCTAATAAAGTTTATTAAATTATTAGGGGAGATACCAAAGCGGCCAACTGGGGCAGACTGTAAATCTGCTGGCGTACGCCTTCGTAGGTTCGAATCCTGCTCTCCCCACATTTTCACTCCAAAATTAAGATATAAGCGGGAGTAGCTCAGTTGATAGAGCATTAGCCTTCCAAGCTGAGGGTCGCGGGTTTGAGTCCCGTCTCCCGCTCTATTCTTTTTCAAATCACAACAAAATTTAAATTCTACCTTTGACATTTTATAATAATCACTTCAAGGGCTCTTCAACTCTTAAAGGGTTAATTGACTTCAAAAATTAAATAATGGCAAAGCTTCCGGTTTTAAAAACAAATTCTGATGTTATTCAGCTGTATGAAGTTATCAGGATCACCAAGGGAATACCTGTATTCCTCGAAGACCATCTCGATCGTTTGTATCATTCTGCACAACTGACAGGTATGAAAAGTCTGCCGGATTCAGTTTCGCTGGCAGCCATGATTAAGGAATTTATTTCAAGCCAGAATCAGCTAACAGGAAATATTAAACTTAGTTTTTCCTCCAGCGATTCTGCCTCAGAACCTCTGTTCGAATTGAATTTTATTCCACACTATTATCCAAACCAGGATGAATATACTAATGGCGTAAAAGTTGGATTACTAAAAGCTGTCCGTCCGATTCCACATGCAAAAGTTCAAAATTCAGGTATCAGGGATCGTGCGAATAAGGCCATTTCGGACAACTGTTTGTTTGAGGTACTTCTTATTGATTCAGAAGGAAATATAACAGAAGGAAGCCGCTCGAATGTATTTTTCATTAAAAACGAAACACTTTATTCAACACCCGTCGAAAATATTCTTCAGGGAATTACACGATTAAAGGTTATGCAGATTTGCGAAAACGCCGGAATCAATGTTGTTGAATCTACAATTCCTGTAGACATGCTTGATCAATATGAAGCGGCATTTCTTACCGGGACTTCACCTAAAATACTTACTATTGCCTCCATTGAAAATATCTTTTATAAAACGGATCTACCGCTACTGATTAAATTACAGGAGCTTTACGATAAGATGGTTGATGATTATCTCATCGTCAGGCGGTAATTTTTAATCGATAGTTTACTCCGAAGGGTTATCCTTAATAACCCGCTTCGAGGGTCTGAGGACTGCTCAACGCGGGGTTAAATAAAAACGGCGCCCATATTTGAGCGCCGTCTTCATTTATTGTATTTTCGGATTATTCAGCCGGAACAGCCCAATTTTCCAGAGCCATCCTTTGGTAAGAACGATACCTCCATTTAGCATTCTCTTCAGCAGCTTTGAACAATTCGTCCGCCTCAGCAGGAAATGATTTCCGAAGTGATGTATAACGGACCTCACTGTTCAGATAAGCCTGAAATTTACTCCAGTCCGGAGCTTTCGAGTCAAGCTGAAAAGGGTTTTTACCTTCATTTTCTAAAGTCGGATCGAAGCGGAAAAGATGCCAGTACCCGCATTCAACAGCCAATTTTTCCTCTTCCTGGGTAAGACCCATTGAGCGCAATCCATGAGAAATACATGGTGCGTAAGCAATGATTAGCGATGGTCCTGGATAAGCTTCAGCTTCGCGTATTGTTTTGAGATATTGTGCCTGGTTTGCACCCATGGCAACCTGAGCAACGTATACATAACCATAAGTCATTGCGATCGCACCAAGGTCCTTTTTGCGAATCCTCTTACCGGACGCTGCAAATTTTGCAACAGCACCAACAGGGGTTGACTTAGATGCCTGGCCACCTGTATTTGAGTAAACTTCGGTATCAAGTACAAGAATATTAATGTCTTTTCCTGATGCCAATACATGATCGAGACCACCGTAACCGATATCATACGCCCATCCGTCGCCACCAAAGACCCAGATCGATTTTTTGATCAGATACTGGCTCAGTGATAAAACTTCCTGTGCATATGGAGCATTGTTTCCCTTGAGAACTTCCAGAACTTTTTTAGATGCTTCTTCAGAAGCAGCGGCATTGTCGCGTCCTTCAATCCATTCAGTAAAGATCGCTTTTACAGATTCTGAAACTCCTGCTTCAATGGCTAAGGTCATGATCGATTTAATTCTGTCGCGACTTGCAGCAATCCCTTCAGACATACCAAAACCATATTCTGCATTGTCTTCGAACAGTGAATTTGCCCAAGCCGGACCTTTTCCTGATTCATTATTTGAGCAATAAGATGTAGCCGGAGCCGATCCACCATAAATTGATGAACAACCTGTAGCATTTGCAACCATCATTCTTTCGCCAAAAAGCTGGGTAATCAGTTTGATGTATGGTGTTTCTCCGCAACCTGCACAAGCACCTGAGAACTCAAACAATGGCTGTGCAAACTGAGAATTCTTTATGGTTTTATCTTTTTCGACAATTTTATCCTTGTAAGTAACCTTTGCGGCGAAGTGATCCCAACGCTCAATCTCTGCATGTTGAGATTCAAGTGGTTTCATTACCAGGGCTTTTACTTTAGCCGGACATACATCAGCACAGTTGCTGCAACCTGTACAATCGAGCGGCGCTACCTGAATACGGAACTGAAGACCAGCAAATTGTTTTCCGTTGGTCTTTATTGTTGCTGTATTTGCAGGAAGTGCAGCTAATTCTTTTTCGTCGATCAGGAACGGGCGAATTGCAGCGTGAGGGCAAACATAAGAACACTGATTGCACTGGATACAGTTTTCAGGAATCCATTCCGGAACATCAACTGCAATACCACGCTTTTCGAAAGCGGTAGTACCCGAAATAAATGTACCATCTTCAATTCCATTAAATGTTGAAACCGGAAGGCCATCACCTTTCTGTGCATTGATAACATCGACAATATTCTTAATGAAAGCAGGCCGTTTACTTACTTCATCGGTACCAACTTTAATTTTAGCCCATTCAGCAGGAACATCAATCTTCTGAACATTGTTACCACCGGCATCAACCGCTGCAAAGTTCATGTTGACAATAGTTTCGCCTTTCCGGCCATAAGACTTCACGATTGCTTTCTTCATCTGCTCCTGAGCAAGCTCATAAGGAATTACATTGGTAATCCGGAAGAATGCAGATTGCATAATCGTATTTGAACGATTGCCAAGTCCAAGATCTACAGCCAGTTTTGTACCATTAATGATGTACAGTTTAATTTCATTCTCAGCCAGGTACTTTTTCATTGAATCGGGCAATCTGAGTTTTACTTCCTCTTCTTCCCATATGGTATTTAAAAGGAATGAACCACCTTTTTTCAGCCCTTTTAAAACATCATAAAGGTGAACATATGCCTGAACATGACATGCTACGAAGTCAGGAGTTGTAATCAAATAGGTTGATCGTATTTGGCTGTCACCAAACCGTAAATGAGATGCTGTAAAACCTCCCGATTTCTTCGAGTCGTATGCGAAATAAGCCTGGCAAAATTTATCAGTTGCTGCACCAATAATCTTGATTGAGTTTTTATTTGCACCGACTGTTCCATCAGAACCTAATCCATAGAATTTGGCTTCATAGATATCAGGAGAAGAAACTTTTACCTCCGGAAGTATTGGAAGAGAGTGGAATGTTACATCATCTACAATACCAATCGTAAATTTATTTTTTGGCTCGTTCATCTCAAGGTTATTATAAACCGAAATAATCTGAGATGGGGTAACATCTTTTGATCCAAGCCCATAACGACCACCTACAATTATTGGAGCATTTTCTCTGTTGTAAAATGCATCACGTATATCAAGGTATAACGGTTCGCCATTTGCACCTGGTTCTTTTGTTCTGTCGAGCACTGCAATCCGTTTTACGGTTGAAGGCAACACATTGAAAAGATATTTTACCGAGAATGGACGATACAAATGAACACTTATCAAACCAAGCTTTTTGCCATTTGCATTCAGATAATCAATTGTTTCGCGAATGGTTTCAGTTACCGAGCCCATTGCAATAATAATGTTTTCAGCATCAGGAGCACCGTAGTATGAAAAGGGATGATATTCTCTGCCAGTGATTTTAGTAATCTTCTGCATATAATCCTCAACCATATCGGGAACTGCATCATAAAATTTATTGCTGGCTTCCCTTGCCTGAAAGAAAATATCAGGATTCTGGGCAGTACCCCTGGTTACCGGATGTTCAGGATTCAAGGCACGATTTCGGAAAGCTTTGAGCGCATCAGTATCGATCAAAGCAGACAAATCATCCTGATTTATCGTTGCGATTTTCTGGATCTCATGTGATGTGCGAAATCCATCAAAGAAATTAATAAAAGGAACACGACTCTTGATTGAAGTAAGGTGAGCAACACCGCTAAGATCCATTACTTCCTGCACAGATCCTGATGCAAGCATTGCAAAACCTGTCTGACGACATGCATAAATGTCGCTGTGATCACCGAAAATCGATAATGCATGGCTGGCCAATGCACGGGCAGTAACATGAAAAACTGTTGGTAATAATTCACCTGCTATTTTGTACATGTTAGGAATCATAAGCAACAATCCCTGAGATGCGGTATAGGTTGATGTCAGTGATCCTGATTGGAGCGCACCATGCACTGCACCAGCAGCTCCACCCTCGCTTTGCATTTCGGCAAGGCGAACCGGCTGACCAAAAATATTCTTGCGGCCATTTGCAGCCCACTCATCAACCACTTCTGCCATCGTAGTAGAAGGGGTAATTGGGTAAATACAAGCAACTTCCGTAAACATGTAGCTTATATATGAAGCAGCATAGTTACCATCGCATGTAATAAACTTTTTTTCTTTTGCCATTTCGTTTTTTACTTTAAGTTTTTATTCTATTTAAAATTTGTATTCAATTTATATTCTGGATATTAATACAAAAAGCCAAAAAGCCAGAGTGGAATTACGTTCCCTTCTCCTATTTCGATCATATCAGCTGCTGCATACCGGTTTTCACCTTCTGCCTGAGTATATTTCCCACCAACACAAAAAACATACTTGTCACTCACTTTAAAATCAAATTCGTTTGAACTCGTAACCTTGTGCTGATAACCAACCTGATTGTAAAAGAAAGTCATCCTTAGATTGCGGTTATTAATATTGTCAGGTGCAACGATATGTAATAAATTAGTATTGTGTAGATAAACCTGATCTGGCTTTTGCAGTTGCCCGTTTGTGCCGTTTGAGAAAAGCAAGTTAATCAACCGTGCATTTTTCAAATATCGAAGGTAGTTCAAAACTGTAGCCCGGGATGTTTCGATTTCAGCACTGATTTTACTGACATTGGGAGAAAAAGGCATTTGTCCGCCAATCAATTGGAGCAGTTTCCGCAGTTTAGGAAGGTACTTTAACTCGATCTGATTAAGGTAAGTCACGTCGATTTCCAACGCAAGATTTACATGACGCAACAGGCTCTCGCTGTAAAACTCGGGATTTTTAATAAAATAGGGATAAAAGCCACTTTTCAGGTACTCGGGGAAAAAAGCCAAAGGTCGCACCTTATTAATGATGTCAGGAACTATTTCACGATGATGACTTAAAATATCTTCGAGGGTAAGTTTTGGAAACTCCTCACCTGTCTTATAATTGAGGAACTCTCTGAATGATAAACCTTCGAGATGGTATATCTTAGCAATGTCCTTTAGATCATCATTACCTTCGAGAATACGAAGTACTGGTGAACTGCTAAATACTATTTTAAGATCAGGAAGTTCATCGTAACAATGTCTTAATTCTTTCGACCAATCTTCGTATTTGTGAATCTGATCAAGGACTAAAATTTTTCCTCCGCGTTTGTAAAACTCATCGGCAAAAGAAAAAATCCGTCTTTTGGCAAAATAAAAATCATTGAGATTGACGTATAAACAATCTCGTGAATTGCCGAAATGTCTTCGGATATAGCTCAACAGAAAAGTGGTCTTACCAACACCCCGAAATCCTTTAATCCCGATCAGCCGGTGAGACCAGTCAATTTCATTGTACAACTCCCTATCTATCAAATCAGAAGATGCTTCAACTAAAACCCTGTGTGCCTCGAAGAAATATTCCACGTCCAGTTTAATATTTTGACAAAAATAATCAATTAGACGATCATTTTGCTATCTGGAGTTTACATTATATGTCCTTTCTGCTATTTATATTTATTAAAAATAATCAATATCGGCATCAAGAATTAACAAAACAGTAATAGATAGCGGCTTTGGGAATACGCCGAAAATAAAAAAGGGACTTTGCAGCCCCTTTTCTTAATATTTTGATTTAATAAAAATTAATTAATCACTGTTCATCGAAACAAGGAATTCCTCATTTGATGATGTTTTCACAAGGCGATCTTTTACAAATTCCATCGCTTCTACCGGATTCATTCCGTTCAGGTAATTTCGAAGGATCCAGATTCTGTCCAGCATTGCTTTGTCGAGCAATAAATCTTCGCGGCGTGTGCTGGAGGCAATGATATCAACCGATGGGAAGATTCGGCGATTCGATAGTTTACGATCGAGCTGAAGTTCCATGTTACCGGTTCCTTTGAACTCCTCGAAGATTACATCGTCCATCTTAGAACCGGTATCTGTCAAAGCTGTGGCAAGAATTGTTAGTGAACCACCCTCTTCGATATTTCGGGCGGCACCGAAGAACCGTTTTGGTTTGTGCAATGCGTTGGCATCTACCCCGCCTGAAAGCACTTTACCAGAAGCCGGAGCAACTGTATTGTATGCTCTTGCCAAACGGGTAATTGAATCGAGCAGTATAACTACATCGTGTCCACATTCTACGAGACGTTTTGCTTTTTCGAGCACCATATTGGCAACACGCACATGCCTTTCTGCAGGTTCGTCAAAAGTAGAGGCGATTACCTCCGCATTAACGCTGCGGGCCATGTCCGTAACCTCTTCAGGTCTTTCGTCAATAAGCAGCACAATCATGTAAACTTCGGGATGATTGGCAGCTATAGCATTAGCTATATCTTTAAGTAAAACCGTTTTACCAGTTTTAGGCTGAGCAACGATTAATCCACGCTGACCTTTACCGATTGGAGCAAACAAATCGACTACCCGCGAGGATAAACTGCTTGATTTACTCGTAATATTAAATTTCTCGTCAGGGAAAAGCGGAGTTAGATGTTCGAAAGGAACCCTGTCGCGGATATATTCCGGACTACGTCCATTAATTTCGACAACTTTAACAAGAGGGAAGTATTTCTCTCCCTCTTTTGGAGGACGGATGATGCCATTTACAGTATCGCCTGTTTTCAAACCAAATAGTTTGATTTGAGATTGCGATACGTAAACATCATCTGGAGAAGTAAGGTAGTTATAATCGGAAGAGCGCAAGAAACCATATCCTTCCTGCATGATTTCCAGGACACCGGTAGCACTGATAATTCCTTCAAAATCATATGATTTCTCAGGTTCGCGTGGTTTTTGAGTCTGATGAACAGGCTTTGGCTGGATACTTCCGGTCTGCGAAATATTCTTTTTCGGGAAAATGGGACGAGAAGTTTGTTCGGGTTCTGTCCTGACCTCCTTTGACGTTTCAGCGACAGCCGGTGAAATTTCTTCAGTTTCTTTAATTTTCGGATCATTTTCAGTCTCCGGACTCAATTTTGGACTTGAAGTTATGATGACCGGATCGGTACGAAACACGCGTGGACGTCTTTCCTTTGAGTCAAGAGATTCCAATCTTGGCTTCTCGATCCGTTTAGGGAAAGGTCTGATTAAAGGTTGTCTCTCAACCAGATTTTGCTTATCAACAGTTTCTGTAGCTTTGATAACGGCTTTTTTCTCCGGCACCACAACAGCGATAACATTTTCGTTGTTTGTAACTTCGGATTCTTCAGTTCTGATTAATCTGGGGGCAACCTTAATTTCAGGTTTCTTAATTCCAGACGCCATAATAGCCTGGTTGTCAAGTATTTTGTAAATAAGATCTTGCTTTTTGAACGATTCTACCCGTTTGATATTTAACTCTTTGCCTATTTCGCGTAATTCGGGCAATAGTTTCTTGCTTAATTCAAGAATGTCGTACATGTTGTGTTATTGATTTTTTATTGATCGCCTAACTTTTGTCAAAATGAAAAGATGGCAAAAAGCTAACAGCTTAATTCTAATTAATTTTTGGAAGTAAATCGGGATTCAAAGAAGATTACGTGAAAGATTGAATTCGAAATCCAACGCAAAAATAGATAATAGATTTGAATTCACAAATTATTGTATTTTTTTTTTGATACAATCAATTGGAATACAAAGTTACAAAAGAATTGTTCATATGCAATTATTTCCGGAAAAATAAAGACAAATATCATCTTATTAATTTTTTATTAATTTTGTACAGTTTCAATACTTAATTAAATGATAGTTTTGAAACAATAAACCAATTCCTAACCTGATTGTTTTATGAGACAAATTCGGATTGCCAAAAAAATTACTAACAAAGATGCTGGATCTCTTGACATTTATCTTTATGAGATTAGCAAAGTAGACCTAATAACGGCTGATGAAGAAATTATACTTGCCAGAAAAATAAAAGCCGGAGATCGAAAAGCATTGGGAACATTGATAAAATCGAATCTTCGTTTTGTGGTTTCTGTTGCCAAACAGTATCAAAATCAGGGATTAACATTACCTGATTTAATAAACGAGGGAAATTTAGGGCTCATAAAAGCGGCCGAACGCTACGATGAAACAAAAGGATTTAAATTTATTTCGTACGCTGTTTGGTGGATCAGGCAATCAGTATTGCAGGCAATTGCAGAACAATCCAGAATAGTACGACTCCCATTAAACAAGATTGGTTCTATTTCAAAAATAAATCAGGCATTTACTAAACTCGAACAGGATTTTCAACGGGAGCCGATGCCGGAAGAAATTGCAGATTTATTAAAATTGCAAACCAAAATTGTAACGGAAACTTTGGAATCATCTAATTTTCATGTTTCAACTGATGCACCGCTGCGAGAAGGTGATAGCGATGAAAATACGCTTTACGACACTTTAATTAACAGAGAATCTCCGAGTCCGGATCTTTCATTAATAAATGGCTCATTAAAAATTGAAGTTGAAAGAATGCTTGGAACTTTATCCGAACGTGAAGCCGAGATTCTGCGCTACCATTTTGGATTAATTGGCGAACATCCTTTGTCGATCGATGAAATTGCAGTATTACTTAAGCTTACACGCGAAAGGGTCAGGCAAATTAAAGATTTAGCAATTAATAAATTACGAAACCTCCACATAAATCATCTTCTTCGTTCATTTTTAGGCTAAAAATGCTTATGCCTCAGTAGGATGTTGAAAACATATGATTATATCTGTTGTTCAACACCAGACACAATTATTTTTTTCACATCGAGATTCCCATAAACAATATTAAATGAAGCCTTTCCATTTTTTAAGCTGACGTTTCCAAATCCTGTTTCAGTGGAAATAAAGCTTTCAAAATCACCTATATTCGAATCGATGGATAGTATATGATCAACTGCATCATAGCGAACTCCTGTTAATCCTTGAAGCAGACCATAACTCGACATGGCTCGTGCATACCAGTGACCACATTCGTATTCATCAAATGGATTCCGAACCTGTCCATCATATCGGTTTCGGCATGTTCTTACAATATCAAGTCCTTTTTCGACCTCACCCATCAGCATAAGATGCGATGCAACCTGGTACTCGATTCCCGTCCAGACTTCATTGCTGTATACAAAAGGCAGCGACAATTTGCCTCCTTTTGGCCAGGTGCAAAGTAAGAGTCCCCCTTCCTTTCCAAGTGCATACGACGGACGCTGGGGATTAACATGGTCCGAGAGATCGTGTTTCAGGTTATATTTATATACTGATTTAAGGTGACTTTTGATCGAGGTTGTATCCAATGGATTATCAAGACCGCACATCCGCGCCAGCCAGAAACCAAGCACCCCATCCGAAAGGCACCCTTTGCCATATTGGTATTTCGGACCTTCTTTCTTTAATAATACCTGTGCCTCTTCAGAATAATTTGAATTCCACATATTCTTTGACATTTCTACCGGGTTTGGTGCTTTAAGTCCCTGCCACTGAATTTTTTGATAAAAATATTCTCCATTATAAAGACTATCACGCATAAATGTTTTGCCCGATTGGAGAAGTGTTTGGTACGTGGAAACATCTTCCTTTAGGAATTCACCCATTTGTGAGACGGACAATAAAGCACCCAGATAAAAACTTGTGCACATTCCATCGGGTCCCCAGAATTCGATGTCATATGTATTGTGATGTGGTTCTTCCAGAATACCTTTGTGACGTGGATCCCATGTATTTATGCAATAGTCCATGCTTGCTTTTACTTTGGGATACAGCTCCTTTAACCATTGGCTGTCACCACTTATCCGCCATTCACGGTAAACTTTCATAATACCTCCCAATTGTCCGTCGGATGCCGCATAAAAATCATGAACTTTTTGCCTTATTGGTAATGCCGACCGGAAAGACTGATGTCCTTCCATGTTCTGACTTTCATTAAACTCAGTATTTCGAAGTGTCCTTTCCAATGAAGGGAATAAGTGAGGAATTGCCTGGGCATAATTCCAAACATGGGTGCATGATCCTTCACAACAACCCGAATTATCGTTACAACCTTCCCAAGCCCATAGCTTTCCATCACGCTGACGTAAAACAGTAGGCGATTTCAGGATTGTAAGATTTGCAGAGACAGCCTCGAGGACCTCAGGCGGTAAGGTACTTCTGAAGAAAGCGTCTGTAAAGAGTTGCGATTTGGTTTTAAGTTCATTATAATTGGAACTCCAATATTTGGCGGCTTCACTGATATTGGCAAATTTCCCGGAATACCAGGGTTGATAATAAGGTGATGAACAACAACCAGATGCAGGGTTGCATTTCGGGGCGCCAACAGGATCGTTACCCAACCTGATTTTAGAATTAGGAACATACCAGACCATCATGATTCTAACTGTTTTTTCTTCATTTGGTGCCAGCTTAACAGGCACATAAAAAGAGGAACCAGGAGAATCCTTTTTCAGTGGCTGATTTTGAACAAGGCTTGCTTCCTCCACATTTTTCCATGCCATGCTTAGCGCATCAAACCATCCACCTCGGAACCAAGCATAATCAATTACAGTTGAAGCCTGGTCTGTAAAAATGGCAAAATCGCCCTGTGTCTGCTCCTCATTTTTTGCAGCTTTTTGTTTGAGTATAAATCCATTCGAAATCGGTTCTATCGAATTTTCACCCGCGCCTTGCTTCATGAAATTGACTGAATGAAAGGAAAAAACCGATTCAATGGGTGTTGATCCAGTATTTTTAAAAGTATATTCAATTGCTCCAAAAGGTAAACTTGACTGATCCGGATCAGTAGGAATAAATGGACTCCAACCGGTAATCTTCACCTCCAAGGGTATATCTTTATCGCTCAGATTTATAGTGGCAAAAGGGAAACGGGCAGTAAAATCGGCATTCTCAAATCTTGGCAATCCATATGATTTATTTCCGCCTCCGTTTGCAGTGTTTGGACTTCCGAAATATTTCCATGTTGGTACCGGCCCTTCCAAAATTTTCGCACCATTCTCCTTCCCTTTTACTGAAATTGCGGCAAACATCAGTGGTTCATTAAATACATCGGGGGAATTACGTACAGAAACGTGCGAAAATGCGCCTGTGCCTTCCATACAAATCATTCCTGCACCCAAACCGCCAAGTGGAAAGGCGATGTGATTTAAATTATTTTCACTGTAGGAATTGTTGTAAGCTCGCTTTACAGTTGGATCAATTTGATTTTTCTTGGGCTGAACACAGCCTGAAAAGGCAATAAACGTGATTAAAAACAGCAACGCCAATACTCTGTTAATCATGGTTTCGTAGTTTATGAGGTTTCCTTCAAAATTGGCAATTTTATTTGAAAAAACCATCAAATTAACTGCACCTATTGTCTCTTATGGTCTGAAATGCGAAAATGGCTGTAAATCAATAGATTTACAGCCATTCTGCCGTGGAGCTGCGGGGAGTCGAACCCCGGTCCAAACGAGGAAGCAATACGCTTTCTACATGCTTATCCAAGATTTGGTTTTCGAATGAAGAATGGCTCAAGGCCACCGATCTTCACCTTATCTCCTTTATTTCATCGACTTGCCGGAGTATTTAGCCGACTATTTCCGATATTACTGCACTTCCTGTTCGGGCCGCTTCGGATCAACAGCACCCGGGAAATGTCTCACTCCAGCATCTAATGCCGGATTAGCTTAATCTACTTTATTCGATTATGCGGCAAGAGCAAAATTATTTTCGCCAATTAATTGTTTGGATATTAAGATTTACGGGCCAACAATCCAAAGCCCGGCATGCTTACGAACCTCTTCTGCCCGCTGTCAAAACCGGTCAGCCCCATGTTTGTAAGAACTGCAAAACTAACTTTTTTTGAGCCAAATTGTTAAGCCTTTGCGATTTTTATTTTTGCACTAAGCCAGATCAAACGTTTTTCAATTGATGGATTGTCATCATCGGGTTTTCGGCGCTGAATACAAAACTACCGGCTACAAGTACATCTGCTCCCGCTTCAAAAAGCAGTTTTCCGGTTTTCAGATTTACGCCGCCATCGATCTCAATAAGCGCAGTTGCCTGTTTTTCTTCAATTAACCGGCGAAGTCTTACCACTTTCTCATAGGTATTCTGAATGAATTTCTGTCCCCCAAAACCTGGGTTTACCGACATCAGCAACACCAGATCCACTTCATTAATAATATCTTCCAAAACGTGAACTGGCGTGGCAGGATTGAGACAAACACCGGCTTTCATCCCTTCCTGGCGAATGGCACTAACCGTTCGGTGAAGATGGTTGCACACCTCATAATGTACTGTCAGCATATCAGCACCAGAATCTCGGAAAGGTTTGATAAACGGGTCGGGATTGATAATCATTAAATGGACATCGAGCGGTTTGGTGGCAATTTTTTTAACATGCTGAATCACTGGCAATCCGAATGATATATTTGGAACAAATACGCCATCCATCACATCAAAGTGAATCCAGTCGGCTTCGCTCTGGTTAAGCATCAGGATATCTTTGCCAAGATTATTGAAATCGGCAGACAATATTGAAGGTGAAATTAATCGGCTCACAGTTTCAGTTTTTAGGCTTTTGAAAAAGATTTCTTCATCAAAAATAGTTTAAAAGAATCAATTTTATTAGTGCAAAATTTTATTCGAAAGCGGATAACCATGCTTATCAGTCAATTGAATACTCGACATGGTTTTCAAAAATGTATTTTCACCGAACACCCAAACTACCTTTTTATCGCGGGTAATTTCGAAGGCATGAGGTGCTTTGCCAAATTGATTATGTCCCAGCCAATTGGTTAAAATCAGATTCCCATTTGGCAAGCTTTGCATTCCAGTCATGAATTTGAGTTCAATCCCCGGGAGTTCATTCTTAGTCAATTGCCAGACAATAACCCCTTTTTTATCCACTTCAACAACTTTAGGCTCTCCATTATGGTCGGAACATGCAATTAAGGTATTTTCATTTGGCAAACGGATTACCGAATGAGGGCCACCTTTAATCGGAATTTCGAACACGAGTTTCCCTACAGAATCGTATTCGCAAACTTTATCGAGACCATAATGTGCCACCAGGTAGTTTCCATTTTCGAGCTTTCGGGCATTCCGCATAAAAGAGTGTCCGCCGTCAACACCTTCGGGCAATAACTTAATGGTTTTAACGATCTTTCCATCAGGATTTACTTCGAGCAGACGACCCGAACTGCATTCGCCAATAAAAGTATTGCCGTTCGGAAGCCGCTGACAGGCATATATTTCACTATTTGAATCGTAAGAAAAGACAACTTTTTTATTACGCGTGACTTCTTTAACCCCGTGTCCCGTGTTGAAAAGCAGGTTGCCATTGGGCAATACCCAAATGTCGTTGCAATTTTCAGCCGGGTATTCCCAAATTGCCTTCCCTTCGGCGGATACCACAAATACTTTTCCCTGCGTATAATCTGTACAAACAAAAGAATGGGTGTTTGGTTGTATTGATTGACAATTACCGGAAAGTGCCAGAAATAAGACCGGAAGAACTGCTGATTTGTAAAAAAAAAGAATCATAAAGTGATTTTTTACTTTTTCAATTGAACTGGTCCAAATTTGGCAGTTGTAGAACCTGTGGCATTATGTGATGTTACAGCAAGCCCAGCAAACAATTCAGCAGGCATTTTCAAAGTAAATGTCGAGTATAGTTTCCAGTTTTTGTTGTCGTTACTGATGTAGGATTCAAAGACATCACCACTTCGTTTCAAACGAATCCAGGTATTGGGAAAAGCGACATCAAACTGATTGCCAGCCGTTTTCTGATCGGGATAAATTGCTTTCATTTCACCTCCTTTTACCAATCGATATTGAAATTCGCAACCACCATTGTTTTTATTCCTGGGAGTGTTATCAGGGAAAACCTGGTAATAAACATGCTGACTTTTGTCACTCATATCAGTGCGGGCCATAATTCCGGCTTTGGTATACTGATTGGCCTTACTTAAACTTAAAATTTGAACACTCATATCGAAATCACCTTTTATAGATTGGTAACTGAAATGAAATTCATCCTTTGTTCCCCAAATGTCGGCACCTCCTGCTGTGATCTCAAATTCCTTTTCTGCAATGGTAACCTTACCTGTAATCGCGGGATTACCAATGTCGGTTTGCTTCAGCTTTTTGGCAGATATCGCTTTCGAATTGTCTTGAGCAGTCAGAAGGTTGCTCAAAGAAGCAATCAGGAATAAGACTGAAATTGTTTTTTTTATCATATTTTTTTATTTTAAATTTTGATTAGTTGATTATTAATGTATTAACCGACTCTGGTAATAATTGAATACTGGTAAGCCCTTTTTTCGATCTGGTTACATTTTTTTGAATGTTCCAATTGCTCGATTCAGTTGTAGAAACCATATCAACCGATTTGCTGTTGTAGCCATCGATGTCAACTGTTACCGGAACTTTTTTCATATTTATAAGCTGAATGACCTGATTTCCCTTTTCATGAATACCGCCAATGGCCAACACGTCAGGATCGGAACTGGTGGAGTGTACAATTTGAGTTCCCGTGTTCAGGTAATCAATTAAATGACGCGTCATATAGTACGAAGGATATAGCGTTTTGAGATCTGGCGACATGATGCTATAGTCGTTTTGCCAGGTCCAGTACATCGAAACTTCAACTTCAGCATATTTCATCATCCGGTGCGAAATCTTCGCAAAGCGCAAGCCATAATCATAACTTTGAAACATCCCTTTCACTTTGTGTGCTGCAGCATCAAAACCTAACTCGCTGCACCAAACCTGTTTATTGTGTGCTTTTGCAAATGCGGCCACACGCTCAAATTCAGAATCAGGTATTTTTTCGGACCACCAGCTGTGAAAGCACAATGGACCAAGCACCTTCCATATGGTCGAGTCGGACATTATCATCGTGGCAAACTCCACTGTTCCTTTGGTTTGTGCAGTATCTGCCAAAAGAAATTTAGTTTTTATGCCTGCAGCCTCAAAGCGCACCATCGCTTTTTTTATGAAAGCAATCGAAGCTTGCGGCGAAAATTGTATCTGCCAGCCACCATCCGATTCATTGAATGAGAAATAATCTGCCTCAACACCGTAATCATTCTTCGCTTTCAGGAAAAAAGCAACCAGCATGTCGAGCACTTCATCATACGATTCGGGCTTAATAACGCGTTGCTCCCGCTTTGTCGGATCCACTACCAATTCGTTCGCGACATTCCACACTGAAACAGTAAATGATTTCACGCCAAATTCAGTTTTCATACGTTTCATCGATTCCAATAAACTGATAACCAACGGTTGTTCGACAATTCTATTGCCCTTATAATTCGCATAGTCGTCTCTCCTAAACTGTAATGGAAGAGCCACCCGCACAAATCCCGGTTTGAACTCTTTTAATGTTTGTTCCCCTATCGCATCCCATGCGCTGTTTGTGAGGCGGGTTTGACAGTAATTACCACCCACAGATTGAATTTTCTGCCGTTTAATTTCAGGGTACACCTTGACGGCTACCTTTTCCTGTCCGAAAATAGCAGAAGAAAAAAGGATCAGCACAAGAATAAAAAGTAATCGGATATTGCTTCTCATTAGTTTAGTTTTTCAATTCTGGCAGCCCAGCCGCCGCCCGGAGCCAAGTGAATTTTCACTTTATCACCTTTTGAAATATTGAACACTTCCTTCTTGTAATCAGTGCCTTCCCGATCTGCATTAACTCCATCTTTAAAAACAATAGCCTGATAGGAACCAGCACCAAGGAATGAAAAGTCAAGTGTTAATTCGCGTGGCGTCCAGTTGCTCATGGCTCCCACAAACCAGGTTTCGCCTTTCTTGCGGGCAATCGCAGCGTACTCTCCCACTTTTCCATCCAATGCCACCGTTTCGTCAAACGTAAACGGTATTTTGGTAATGAAATCGGTACATTCCTGCTCCTTCGTATAAATTGTAGGATTATCTGCTAGAATGAGAAGAGGCGCTTCATATACAACATACATGGCTAATTGTTGGCATCGGGTACCCTGACTCATCGGTGCTGCATTTAAAGGACGGTAGTTTTCTTTGATAGCATTTCGCATGGCACCAGGGGTATAATCCATCGGACCTGCCATCATTCGGATAAAAGGAATGCTTACAGCATATTGGGGTTGATTTTCGGTTGCCCATTTATAATTCTCCAAACCTTTCACACCTTCATATCCAATAACATTGGGATAAGTCCTTTGTAAACCTGTGGGTTTTGAAATTCCATGATAATCAACAAGTAAATGATTCTCGGCTGCCTTTTTAGCTATTTCGTATTCAGAAGCAATTGCAACCTGATCATCGCGGTCAAAGAAGTCAATCTTAAAACCTTTAATACCCATTTTTGAATAAAGCGGAAAAACCTGATCCATCTGCCGGGTGATGTCTAACCAAGTTGCCCAAAGAATGACGTCTACTCCCTTTTGCTTTCCATAATCGACAATTTCCTTCAAATTGATATCAGGCACAATTTTGAGCAGGTCATTTTTGACCGACCAACCCTCATCCATAACGATATACCTTATTTTATTCGCAGCAGCAAAATCGATGTAATACTTATAAGTTGCTGTATTAATACCTGCTTTAAAGTCTACATGTGTAACGTTCCAGTTGTTCCACCAATCCCATGCGACCGCACCTGGTGTGACCCACGAAACATCGGTCAATCTCGATGGAGAAGCCAGCTTTTGCACCATATCATTGTTCAATAATTCTTTGTCCTGCTGACTAATTACAATAGCACGCCACGGAAAACTACGGGTGCCATTGGTTTTGGCAATGTAATCAGCTCTTTTTGTTGGAATTAAATTCCGTTGCACCTGTGAAGCTTCCAAAGGATAGGGCGCATATACGCCCATAAAACCTTTGCGGGTTTGGTTAATATTCAGGAACATACCCGGATAATCTTCCAGATCAGCTTCGAGAATTGCCACTTTTTTATTTTCGCCAACATCAACCAGTAACGGCAGGAACGCCAGGGAATCAGGGGCAAATTTCGAAATATTGGTCTCTTTGTAGAGCGCTTCAAACGATGTGTTGAAGATTTTGCCATCCCTGTAATCCCACATATAAGGTATAAATGCCTTGTGATCAGCGGTAAAATTAAAGTTGGCCTCTTCATTTTTCACGATCATCTCACCTTTCTTTTTTGTGAAAAACCGATAAGCCGCGCCATCATTAAACACCCTGAGAATCACGCCGAAATCATTTTTGCAATTGATTGTAAGCTGATTATACTGATTGGGAATCGTCGATTTTTTGTAATTAATTGCGTTAATCACCTGATCAACTTTTTCGGTTTTTGATGAGCTGATTTTTGCATTGTCACCAAGGATTTCCCCACTTTCCAACTGCATCGAAATAGCAGAAGGAGCAATTAGCTGCTGCCCGTCGTGCTGAACCGACCAGCGCATTTTAGCACCAACTTCAAGTTTTAAAACTATTTTGCTGTCGGGCGATTTAAGTTCAAAGCTTTTACTTTTCTGTGCACTGAGTATCATTGAACTCATTAAAAGCACAAATACTAATACGATTTGTTTGATTTTCATTTTGTTATAATTGGTTTGTATTTAATCTGTATTTTACTCAATTGTTTTTGGACCTTTGACTGATTTGTTCGTTGCAATTTGCAGAACCGCTTCTTTAAGATCCGCAGAAACAGCCGTTAAACGAATAGTCCCACTTTTTCGGGTAGATTGGATAACGGCAAGCGCCAAACCGTTGAAGGCACTGCGTTGTTTGCTTTTCATCTGTGTTTTGTCCTGAGGATTACCATTATCGGTGCCAATCAATACTCCCTCTCCTTCAACTTTAAATTCGATAAGGTTACCTGCATCAGGCACTATAAGACCATTTTCATCTATAATTTCAACCTTAACATTTGCAATATCGTGGGCATCAGCATCTATTTTATCTTGATCAACGGATAGCCTGATTGCGACAGGTTTGGAAGTTGTACGCACTTCCTCAGTTACAATCTTACCGCCTTTTTTCCCAACTACTTTCAGAGTTCCCGGTTCGTAAGGAACATCCCAACTCAAATGCAAATCAGATGTAGTCGCCGGAACATAAGGGCGTTCATAGGCATTCCAGGCAACCGAAACGCCCTGCTGCGGAAAAACGGCAGATTTTATGCCAAACGATTTCCCATTCAGGAATAGTTCTACACTGTCGCAATTGGAATAGGCAATTACTGAAATAATCTGACCTTCATGACCTTTCCAGTTCCAATGCGGGAAAAGATGCACCATCGGTTCTTTGGTCCACTGGCTTTGATAAAAATAATAACCGTCTTTCGGAAAACCACAAAGGTCGATAACTCCTGAACTTGCACTCTTACTCGGCCAGCGCGCTTCTCCGAGATAATCAATGCCCGTCCACATAAAATCACCGATCACGTAATCATTGACCGCAGTAAATTTCCATAACTGTTCTGACTGTATCATATTTGTCCGGTAATCGTGTGAACGACCCGGGCGTTTTTCCGACTTGTCGGTTTGAATTGAATATTGCCCGCGTATACCCGAAATTGAAACATTTTCTGTTCCGATCATTTTCCAGTTCGGATGGTCATGACGATCAATGCTGTAATACAACTCCCTGCGTTCACGCCAGCGATCGACATAGTTGTAGCCTACAATATCCTGCATTTCGAGGAAAGGAAGTTTTGCAGGGCCGTCGCCCGCAGCAATCCGGTCATTTGCCTGGGTTACCGGCCGTGTAGGATCTTCCTTGCGGAAAGTATCCATTAATTTGCGAAGTGTTTCACTCCCATTCTCTTTCACCTGATCGGGAACTTCATTTCCCGCACTCCAGAGTACCACCGATGGATGGTTGCGGTCGCGACGGATCATTGAAATCAAATCGGATTGTGAGTTTTCCTCAAAATATTTATGGTATCCATATTCCGGGGCCTTTTTCTCAATCCATTCATCAAATATTTCGTCCATTACCAAAAAACCCATTTTATCGCAAAGATCAAGAAATTCGGGAGCAGGAGGGTTATGTGATGTGCGGATGGCGTTACAGCCCATCTCTTTTAACACTTGCAACCTTCGAACCCATGCCTGTTCGGGAACTGCGGCACCCAGACAACCCGCATCATGGTGTAAACACACTCCATTCATCTTCAAATGTTTACCATTGAGCAGAAATCCTTTATCATTATCGTATTCAATTGTGCGAATTCCAAAAGTCGAGGTATAGTTGTCAACCTCTTTTTTACCTTCCACGAGGTATGAATTTAAAGAATATAAGGTAGGTTTTTCAATTGACCAAAGTGACGGTGAAGTGATTTTAATAGATTGTTCTACTTCTTGTTTTCCCTCTGAGGCAATTGAAACTGGAGTTTCGATCCTGGCAACTTCCATTCCCGAACCATCTTTAACCACCGATCTGAGAACCATCTTCTTAGAAATGGAAAGGTCGTTTTCAACAGAAGTACGGACTGAAATTGTTGCGGATAGTGAATCCACTTTGGGCGTTGTAATATAGGTTCCATATTGTGCAATATGAACCTGGCCTGTAATGTTCAACCAGACGTGGCGGTAAATTCCCGAACCTGTATACCAGCGGCTGCTGAGCTGAAGTGAATTATCGACCCTGACCGCGATGATATTATTTCCTTTTTTAAGATGAGGAGTCAGATCATAGAAAAAACTCGTATAACCATAAGCATGTTTGCCCAGGTGATGCCCATTAATCCAGACATCGCTGTTCATATAAACGCCATCAAATTCAATCCGGAATTGCTGATCCTTCCGTAATTCAGACAAGGGAAAATGCCTGCGGTACCATCCGATATCTGTCGGAAGATAACCACCGGAACCTTTTGAGCCGGCATCTTCTTTAAATTCACCTTCGATGCTCCAGTCGTGAGGCAGGTTGAGCGTTCGCCATTTTGCATCATTAAAATCAGGCCTTTCTGCATCCTTTACGTCTGACTGGATAAATTTCCAATAGTAATCCATCAGCAAACGCTGGCGGACTGGTGATGTTGCAGACCATGCATTCGTGCAAAATACATTTACTAAGATCAGGCTGAGAATAAGAGATTGTAGTTTCATCATTTGCTTCATTTAAAGTTCAGATCAGTTTAGTGTTCCTATTAGCGTGTGACAAGCTTAGTATGAAGCACAACCGGAGCGGCACCAAAACGAGGTCCTCCCCAATCGGTTTCATCACCATTACGGTTGCGTAACAGCTTGAATGTTCCATTCTCATACTTACCTTCTTCGACTTTCAGGTATTGCCATGCTTTACCAGTGTTGGCACCAAGTGGCTTAAAGGTGAAATGGCAGAGCGTGCCAATCAGTAAAAACTCGTTCTCACCCAGTTGAACCACCATCGCTTTGCCAAACGGACGGTTCGTAACTTGCTCTGTGTTTCTTCTTGAAGTGCCGAATGTAACCGTGGCCTCCCATGCACCGAGGTCGATCGTCTGTGCCGCATGATCTTCACGTTCCGCCACGGACCTAATCTTTCCTTCAAAACTCCATTTCGCGAGTTCCCGCATCATAGGACCGGCCATCGCATATTCCTGTGAAATAGAAGCGAGGCGGGTTTCGGTTTCAGCCTTTCCCTCACCCATTCCATTGTCATCTATTCCAAATGGTGAAAATCCAATGCCGCCATGTGCCAGAACCGGATAAAAGTATCTCGTGTATTCCTCGCCCGAACCGATTTCCGGCACAAACAAAGGATTATCAGAACGGTCATATAACTCAATCACTTTCAATGCTTTTTCACTTTCTGGCATATAAATATCAGGAGCCAACAAGTCAATTGACGGAGCAGCCACTTTCCAGATTGGAATTACATTGTCTGTTGGACCGCCACTTTCATAGTTGTTCGCGCTGGGGTTACTGATCGGATCGCGCAGCGCGGCGTTGACGTATAAAGGTAATGAATTCACTGCCTTACCTGCCGCAGCAACATAACCGATGTACCGGGCGACTGACCAGGCCTGGAAATATTCGTCAGCATCTTTCCCGAACACTTCTGTCCAGGTTCCCTTCGAAACGACTGATTTATTCAACGCCTTGAGAATTTCAGGTTTTAAGAGTTCCACCGGCACCTGACCTTCAAAGAGTTTTTGTGCATCAGCTGAATAATCACGCACACTTCCCCATGCTCCAGGTTCATTTTCAACCTGAACCATCAATACGGTATGTTGCGGGTCTGCTTTCTTCAAATGTTTCATCACCTCAGAGAACGCTTTCGCATCAGCTTCTATAGCGGCTTTCGTGTGCGGCGAAGGTGAATCAACGGATTGCCCGCTTTTTCCGGATATGTTGGGATATTTCGCAGCATCTTCCTTCATCCATTCGGGCATGTAATGGTTGCTCCCGTTTTTCCAGGTGGCAAACCATAGAAGCACAAGATGTACTTTGCGCTCTCGTCCTTGTTTTAACAACAAGTCGATCAGCGAAAAATCGAACTTTCCTTGCTGCGCTTCCACCTGCTCCCAATAGATTGGGACTTCTAGCGTGTTGGCGTGCATCGCCTCAATTGCCGACCACACCTGTGGCATCATGCCTGGCCATGCACTCGAGTTGTGTGCCTGTCCCCCAAGTATAAGAAACGGTTGCCCATCCACGAGAAGTGCATGACGACCATCTTTTTCGATGATGCGTGGAACCTGTTGTTCCTTTACCTGAGCCGAAACAGTTCCGACAGAAAACAAAATGAATGTGCTTATTATAAGAAGCTTACGTAGATTCATAGTAATTTCCTCCTAATTGGATTAACCTGGTTTATTTTGAATTTGGATGATATATCGGATAAATTTTCTCTGAAAAAACAGTAGGTGCAGATGAAGTACCGTTGAGTGGCTTTATCAGGAGATTGTCGAACAGTGCATTGTTGCTTTTCTTATTGATACTTCCTGAAACAAGACCAACCATACCTTCCGAAAACGTCGGATCTGTGGCAGTTAAAACCTGGACTTTATCGACAAAACACGTAATGGTAGATCCCGAAAAGCGGAGCATAAGGTTATGCCATTGGTTTGCAGCAATTTTGGTTGCTTTCCCGGTTGCCAGTATTGTACCCGGTTCGTTATCTTTTTCATCCTGTTTTGAAACGTGTAACGAGCAGGTTCCATCTGCAGACAGATTCAAATAATATCCACTCGGTTTGCATCCATAACCTGTTCCTGTGGCAATAACATGGCCCATTATTCCAGCCCAACCGTCTTTATTAAAGTTAACATCGGCACTAACTTCATAATCTTTCCAGTTTCGATCGCCCAGAATGGTATATGGCATCCATTCTGGTGCCCAGCTTTGCGCGCCTGCTTCTACAACCTGGCGCAAACATTTGCCCTTTTTATCAGGCCGATCGGCAATTTCGAAGACTCCTGCAATATCGGCGGTAAAGTGTGGCAGATAGCCCCAGACCTTTGCATCTTTATAACTCTCAAATGTTTCGTAATAAGGGAATGGAAATGGTTTGGAAGCCGGAATATTGGCAAATGAACCCTTTTGCTGCCCGTTAGTTGTGGAAATTGAATAAATAGACTGAGGCTCCAAAGTGAGTTCGAATGAGCCATTTACAGGCGTGATATCGTCCAGCTTTACAAACTGCTCCTTTGAATTACTTCGCCAAACACATAGTTTGCCGGCAGATAAGCCCCCGCTAACTTTAAATGAAATTTTTTGGTTCTCTTTGGCATCTTTGGTTTCTGCAATAACACTGAAATCCTTTTCAGGTGATTTAAGCGTCACATATGTTCCTCCATCAGGAAATTTTCCGCAGGCTCCGTTTAAATATTGCCAGCCGGCTTTTGTAAACTGTCCGTAATGCGCATAAGCCCAGAGTACTTCACGAATGTAATAATTTCCACCCCAGGGTTCACGGGCAACCATAATTGCCGGATCTTCAGGAAAAGGCTCAATACCGTAAGTTGAAGCAACCAGAAACCAGTTCACTACCATGGTTGCACCACTCTCAATAAAATTTTTATTGAACGATTCCACCATACTTAATTCACAGTCGTATCCTTTCAGGTAAATATGTTCTTCCGAATTCCAGATAGGTTTTCCCAATTCTTCGCTTAACTTTATTACTTCCGACGGAGTTGGTATCTCGGACATCGTATGGGCACTCATAATGTCAACGGAAGCTCTTAATATTGAATCGGTTTTCATGTCTTTGCACCACGCGAATTTGTCTTTACCCCAATTGTCGAAGGCATGAATTCTCACTTTTGACAGGCCATTTTCGTTGAGAGTCGTCCTGAACATTTTCACAAAATCTTCATTCACACCTTTTTCGTTTCGACATCCGATAGCATCTAAATCGAGTCCATAAACACTCTTCAGACCTTTGATCCATTTGGCGTAATAATCGCACATGTCCTGCGACCAGAAATTATTGTTACCCACCCATTTCGGACAGCTCCAGCCATTGGCATCAAGCGTTATAGCCGGATTTCGTTTCCTGGCTTCACTCATGATCCACCATTCGTATCCTCTGCTATAGTTCAGATCGTTTCTTGAATGCATGTGGCTTGATTCCGATCCCTGGGTTGAATTTCCATCACCAGGAACCTCAACCAACAATGCAGAAATGGAAGCACCGAAATTTGGTTTGAAAAGCAGATCCAATACCTGACTGCGCTGAGGTTCCTGATAGTCTTTTAATAAAACTGAAGTGGCTCCTCCTCCGCTTACAGCGCCTATTCCATCAAAACGTTTGCCACCGGCATCTCCATTGATGTTAATGGTCTGTCCATTTGCATTAGTCATAAAAAAGCTCATTGTCAGGCAACAAAGCGCTGAAGGAAATAATTTATTTTTCAAAATAATGTTTGTTGATGGTTATGGATGCCAAAGCTACAAAATAAATGACTGGGTCTGATGATGGCAGTTGCCAAAAGTCAACCGGATATGAGCTAATTTGATACGATAGCGATCGGTTAAATGCAATATAACTAAACTATTAGCGGATAGTTTGATTTTTTCAGTATGTGAAAAGGCTCAACGAAGTGAGAGACTGACTTTTTCGGATTGTGAAGAAGTCAAACTCTCAATTACCGAAATTCATCGCTGAAGCTCACCATTATCCGGATCTCCGGGTTCATCAAGCAGTTGAATGTAGGTCGCTGGTCCTAAATCCGGTTTGTCCCATGACGACAAAGCCCAAACGATTTTTTTATCAGGAGTCACTTCAAATACCTGAACGGTACCGGCCCACTCTTCAGTCTTGTTGTTGCCTGCAATCCAGTTACAAATAACTGTATTTCCGTTCGCCAAACGATTGGCAGTTTGTGTGTTTCCAATAATAAACGGGGCATCTGCCCTGGTAAATTCCCAAACTGTTTCACCTTTCATATTTACTTCACGCGTATACCCTTGTCCATCACCAGAAATAAGGGTATTCCCGTTGTGAAGGCGAATAGCCGACCAGGCAGAAGGTGCATCAACCGACCAGACTTCCTTTCCATCCAGATCGAATTCCACGACTTTCTTTTCTGCGAAAAGGCCCACCATGATTGTTTTATTTTTGGTCATGCGTACATGGCGGAATTGCCCATGCGAACTCGTCGAAGCCGTTGGGATTACAATTTCTTTGAGTAAGGTATTGGTAGCAGTATTAAACATCAGCACTTTACCAACCGGTCCGTTGAGTACCATCAATACACTGTCCTTCCCGATTGGTTGACACGAATGGGTCTCAGTTCCGGGAGCACAGATGTATTGCCAGATAATGTTTTTCTCAGGCGTAATAATTCCGGCACCCGACATGCTGGCATATACGATGTTGCCGTTCGAAAGCAGTGTAGCATCATCGAACTCCTGAATTCCGCCAGTTGCAGTACGCAAAGGAATAGAGTATTGCCAAACGACTTTACCATTTCTCACCATGAACAACGATTGCTCCTGTGGCTTGCGCATATCCCATTCACCGGCATATAGAAAATCGTGCTGCATCAATCCGTTACCAGGTAGTTTGTAATCTTTGTTTACAGTTTGAGCACCGGCAAATGCACAAATAAAAAGCAGAATTAGGGTAAGTTTGGATTTAGACTTCATAAGCGATGTGTATTTGTTTTTAGTTTCAAATTGACTCTTTATTTCACATCAATCCCCTCAACATTGTAACCATCTGCCGCAATGACCATATTTTCAAATTTAAGTGAAGGATCATATTCAACCTTAATCGACTTACTTTCACCGGCTAATAAATTGAAATAGCCTTCGTTGAAATAGGCCGGTAAAATTGCTTTTCCTGTCGCTTTATCACGCAGGTTGAGCTTTATCGCAATGGCGATCGTTTTAGAAGGATTCTTTACTTTGAATGTGATTGAACCGGATTCTTTTTTAAGAATACTACCTGAGAGTTTAACTTGTGCCAGACTATTCAATGCCAGTAAATCCTTAGTATCACCTAGTTTCTTCCAATACGAATTATCGGAGATTACATTCCCTTTTTCATCCTGAAGGGTTAGTCTGGCCAAATATACACCCGTCGCAGGTAAGTTTGCCACAAAGCATTCTGTTTTAACATTCGCAGGTACAGCAATTTTAACCGCTTTCGTTAAAACCAGCTTTCCATCAGTTGTATAAAGTTTAAAAACAGCATTGGCTTGCGGAATACTTTTCAGCGTTGTATTGATTACTATCACTTTGTTATCGTGCAAGTTCATCTGGATGTGAATCGGTTCACAGGCTTTCATACAGGCGAAGTAGGAACCGAAAGTTTCATAATCCCACGAATAAACCTGCCAAACCGTACTTGGCCAGGCCGGATGGGTCATCCACAAAAGAAGTCCGCTTGTGTTGTTCCAAAGTTTGCTGTTCCACGCTTCGAACATCGCGCGGTGACTTTCATAATTCAGCATCTGCGCCTTCTTGCAGAAATCATCCAGGTCTTTAGGTTGTCCGAAATTGCTTGAAATTGAAGCAATCATATCTTTTTGTCCGTCGTGCAGGTCATGATAAAACCAAACATCACTGATTGGCCAGACATCCTCCTTTGACATCATTTTACGCATCGATTCGGCCGTTGGTATGGATGGTGTGCCTAATTCAGTATTGAAACCGGCAGCATTGTTTCTGAAATATTCGGCCGGGTCTTTGAAGTAATTCCATGGACCACTCCAACGCAGGTTTAAAACACGCGAGTTGGGGTTGTAATGACGCGTAGGATCTTCCGCTGCGATCAGATTTTCAAGTTGTTCCTCGAGTTGTGGCAATGGAACGCCTTCATTTCGGGCGCACCAAACAGCGATGGATGGATGGTTGCGAAAACGGCGTAATACATTACGCGCATTGTCCAAAAAAAGCAGGTTGTCGTTTACATTCAGGTTGTACCCTTCGGTCGAAAGCCAGAAATCGTTCCAGACCAGCAATCCATATTCATCGGCCAGTTCGTAAAAGACCTCTTCGGTCGATTCACCGGTCCAGTTCCGGATCATTGTGAAATTGGCATCCTTATGCAGGCGGAAGTAAGGTTCAAGATGTTTGCGATCGGATCGTTTCATTCCATCGTCCATTCCCCAGTTTCCGCCCTTGCAGAAAATCCTTTGACCATTAACCTTAATCACCATATAGGGACTGATTGTGGTATCGCCTAATCCCGTTAGTTTTGATGGATCAACATCTTTATGAAGACTGGAAATTAAGATCTTGTCGCTGTTTTCACGCGTTTTGTTGTTATCAAAAACAGGCTTCCCTTCGATGATGTCTTTGATCGGATTAAATTCAATCCGCCACCCTTTCTGGCCTGGGGCATCCACATTTAACTCGTACGACAATTCACGAATCCCAAACCGAACCGATTTTTCATCAGAAACAGTTCCGTTCGTTTCAACCTTTAATTTGAGCGTATACAAGTTTTGTTTCCCATATCCATTCGGCCACCACAAACGTGGATTCTTAAAATTCAGCTGCGAAAATTTATCAGGCGAAAAGTGAATGGTTTTAACTTCACCAGCAATTAAATCAACCGATTGGCTAAAACTGACATTTTCGATACTTCCCGTTAAGTTGATAGTTTGATTGATAGAAGAGGCATTTCGTACCTGGGCATTCACACTTATTTTGGCAGATGTTGTATCGGGCAGCGCCAAATCTGTAATGATCTGAGGATCAGAAATGACAACTCCTTCAGTGAATCGCAGTCGTACATCTTGCCAGATTCCGATATTGCGGTCGCGAATACCAGGTATCCAGTCCCAACCTTCTGATGAAATGAAAGTTGGTCCATCCAGACATAGCTGTCCTCCATTGGGACCCTGACCAGCAGATGGTGATTCTTCCTGGGGTATACCCGGATTTGGTGGAGGTAATATCTGAACAGCCAATACATTTTCACCTGATATATTGATCGCACCGGATATATTAAATTCGCCGCGAACAAAAGCGCCGCTCATTTTACCAATTTTCTTTCCATTTAGCCAGACAATCGCCCGGTAATTGATCCCATTCAGCACAAGCCATGCCGTTTTGTTGGCTTGTCCCTTTGGTATATTGAATGACAGGCGATACCACCAATCCATACGGCAAAGAGTATCCGGAATAGCAAGATTATTCATACCAAAATAGGGATCAGGATAAACCCCTTGCTGAACAAGGGTTGTAAGCACAGTTCCCGGAACAATTGCATTGTACCACGAAGCAGTCGTGAATGCCGGTTTCGAAATGGTTTCGCCAGTTGCACTTACCTTTTCGCCTTCACGCATCTCCCATCCCGATGCCAGGACAAATTCACCATCTATTTCTGCTTTTAAAATACAAGGAATGGTTTCTTTGTTTACCCTAACTACAGTTTGAAAAGGGACTTTCGATTTCGGCAGTGTTGATTTCTCCTGCGGTTGCGACAATCCGAAATTTAATTTGTTCTGAGCGAATGATTTATACGGAATAAAACTGATTTCGCAGATCAGCAGGCCTCCTAATATTAAGGCAGATAAAAGTATTCGACGCATATCGTTAGCTAATTTATGATTCAGATTTTAATATGATAAAAGTAATTTGTTTGAATTAATTTGCAGACAATTTATTTAAGTTCTTTTCTTAAAATGTAGTCTTGTTCTTCCACTTTTATTCGTATTTAATATAGCTGATTATTTGACATTTACAATCTCTTTTTTAAGCGTATTGTTATTTAGACCAGATTAAAATAGTAATTCTAACCAGAAATTAATATCATTGTCCTTTTGTTATAAAACCAGAAATACAATGGGATGCAGTTTATGCAGTACAAATATAGAATCAGACCGGCCGGAAATGCTGGGCACTTACGACTGGCTCAATGATATACCTGATACAAGTTACGAATCGAACATTGTCGAAATACGGTTCAAAGGGACCCGGAAGGAGTTTTTTAGAAACGAAGATGGGATACATTTAAAACGTGACGAATTGGTAGTCGTTGCTTGTTCTCCGGGTCACGACGTGGGAGCAGTATCCTTAACCGGCAAGCTCGCAGAGCTTCAGTTTAAGCGGAAGGTGAAAAAACCTGATCGGTACGAATGGAATAAGATTTACCGGAAAGCGACTCCTGCAGATGTCATAAAATGGGAAGAAGCCAAATCACGTGAAAACAAGGTGATGATACGTGCACGTCAGATAGCCAATGAATTGGAGCTGAATATGAAAATTGGCGATGTAGAATTCCGGGGCGACAACACAAAGGCTATCTTCTATTACATTGCCAGCGAACGGGTCGATTTCAGGGAACTTATAAGAAAGTATGCACGGGAATTTTCTATTAAAATTGAGATGATGCAGATTGGCGCCCGCCAGGAAGCAGCCCGTATTGGCGGAATTGGTTCTTGTGGACGGGCGCTATGTTGTTCAACCTGGCGAACAGACTTTACGAGCATTAATACCAATGCAATCATTAAGCAAGGTTTGTCGCCCAATGCGGAGAAGATGACCGGACGATGTGGCAAACTTAAATGCTGCCTTACCTATGAACTCGATCAATACCTTGAGGCACAGAAAGATTTTCCCAATGAATTACTGAGCATCGAGACCGACAAAGGTGTAGCCCGTCATTTCAAGACCGATATTCTTCAGAAAAAAATCTCCTACAAACTCGATCGATCTGATGGGAGAGTTTTCATACTCGATCTTGAGGATGTCAAGAAGTTCCTGAATATGAACAAACGAGGTGAAAAGCCTTCAATCGAAGGTTTTGCAGAACAAGAGCCAAGGGAAGAAAATATGATGAACGTTGGCAATTTGGATCAGTCGTTCTTCACGAAACCAGAGCCCGTAAGAATTCGCACCAAACGTTTTGGAAGACCTCAACAGGGAAACCGTAATCAGCTAAATCAGGTAAAGAAAGTTTAATTGAATCTATTTAAAAAGTCAACAAATATCAATGCCACTTTACAATTCCATAGACAGCAAAGTATTAAAAGCGAACCTGGCGGCTGAACCGTTTACCAGGAAAACAATTTCATTTTACCGATATTTTATTCTTGATCATCCACAGGAGATTCGGGATCAATTGTACCTCGACTGGGTTGATCTTAACTGCTTTGGCAGAATCTATATTGCCCGCGAAGGGATCAATGCACAAATGAGTGTTCCGGAAGATCAATTTGACACCTTTCTGCAATCTTTAAAGAATTACCGAATTTTCGATGGGATTTCAATCAAATATGCGATCGAAGATAATGGAAAATCGTTCTATAAACTATCTGTTAAAGTGCGGCCAAAGCTGGTCGCTGATGGCCTTGATGATGATGCTTTCGATGTAACAAATGTCGGTAATCACCTAAGCGCAAAAGAGTTTCACGATCTTGTTGAAACCGGGGAGCATGTTGTAGTTGATATGCGAAATCACTATGAATCAGAAATCGGGCATTTCACGGGGGCTATTTGTCCCGAGGTGGATACTTTCCGTGAAGAACTTTCGGTGATTGCCGAAATGCTTGAGAAGCAGAAAAATCATAAATTATTACTCTATTGCACAGGAGGAATTCGCTGCGAGAAAGCGAGCGCTTATCTGAAACATCATGGTTTTAAAGACGTTAATCAATTGCATGGTGGAATACTTGAATATGCACGAAATATCAAACTACTTAACCTGGAATCGAACTTTGTAGGAAAGAACTTTGTGTTTGATGAACGCATGGGCGAATCTGTGAATGGCGAAGTTATCTCTCACTGTCATCAATGTGGAAAGTCGTGCGATTTACATTTGAACTGCGCGAACGAGTTGTGCCATTTGTTGTTCATTCAATGCAGCGCATGTGCCGAAAAGTTCGAAAACTGCTGTTCTACAGCATGTCGCGATCTGAAAAACGGATCCGAAATCGAAAAACAATACTTTACGCTCAACAATAATTTCAAATTTGGGAATAGCAAGGTTTACCGTAAAAGCTTTCGCCTTGCAAAAAATTCTAATTTTGCCGATCCTGATTTAGTATCAGGACAAAAACCGACAGTTTAGTATGCCCAATTTTTGGAGAAATCTTTCGAAACCAATTTTTGCATTAGCACCGATGGAAGACGTGACCGACTCGTCTTTCCGCGAAGTCGTGGCCGGACTCTCGGATCCGCAATATCTTCATGTTCTTTTTACGGAATTCACCTCGGTGGATGGGATGAACCATCCGAAAGGTAAAATTAAGGTAGCAGAACGGCTGTTCGTTAGTGAATCGGAAAAAATCCTGCTAAAGCAGAAAAATATCAGGCTGGTTGCGCAGATTTGGGGCAATAAACCGGAATTATTTCACAAAATAGCCCGTGAAATCACCGATGAATATGAATTCGACGGAATAGATATCAACATGGGATGTCCGGTAAAGAATGTTGTTAAAAACGGTTGTTGCTCGGCGCTAATCGATCAACCCACGCTTGCCAAAGAGATTATTTTTGCTGCCAAAGAGGCAACACATTTACCAGTTTCCGTCAAAACCCGCACAGGCATAAGATCGCATGATACAGAAGTTTGGATAGAACATTTACTCGAAACGAAACCTGCTGCTATCATTCTTCACGGACGAACTCAGAAACAACAATCAGATGGATTTGCAGACTGGGAGGAGATTTCAAAAGGGGCAAGAATTCGTGATCAGATTAACCTTGAAACCCTATTTCTGGGTAATGGTGATGTATTTTCGGTTTCTCAAGGTGAAGAATTAATTGCCAAATATGGACTTGATGGTGTGATGATCGGACGAGGTATTTTTCATGACCCCTGGTTCTTTAATCCTTTGACTCAAACACCTTCAAAATCTGAAAAATTAGTGCAGTTGCTACTTCATACCAGGTTGTATGAACAGAATTGGGGAGGAAAAAAGAATTTCAATCAGCTGAAACGCTTTTATAAGATTTACACGAACGACTTTCCAGGTGCAGCCCAGTTGAGAGCAGAACTGATGGAAGCTAAAACTTATGAAGAGGTTTATCAGATTGTGAATGCCTTTATAAAAGAATTGCCGCTGCTTGAAGGCAACGGCAATTGATAATCAACATATTAAAATTTTATACCCTAGTTAAAATTCTATATCTTAAACTTTTGGCAACATCCATGGTTCGCGGTAACTTGGCAGAAGATATTTGTTCGCTTCTTCGTCATTGGTGAATTTCGTTCCATCCCAAACCAGCTTTTTACCGGTACGATAGGCAATATTACCAAGCGCCGAGAATTTAGCAATGTGCGCACCAATTTCAACACTGGCATTTGTCTTCGGATTTCGGTCCTTTCTGCATTCAAGGAAATTCTTCACGTGGTTTTTCAAACCTTCGCCGGTTCCCTTTACAAGCGCGACAGCTTCCATCCTCTTTTCACGATTAACCACTTCAGGAATTACTTCCCAACCACTGCGGTCAACAACAAGCGTTCCGTTTTCGCCAACAAAACCTAATCCGTGATTACGGCCATATGCGCCATCGTTGATCCCTATCGCATGATCCCACATCACATTAAAGCCGTCGAACTCATAAATCGTCTGTAAACTATCGGGAGTTTCGCATGCATCGGTAGGATATCCATATTTTCCTCCACTCGCCATAATTGACTTAGGAGTAGTAACATCCATACCATACAAAGCATAATCGAGCAGGTGAACACCCCAGTCGGTCATTAAACCACCGGCATAATCCCAGAACCAGCGGAAAGTAAAATGGAAACGGTTCCTGTTAAAAGGACGGTTGGTTGCAGGCCCTAACCACATATCGTAATCAACTCCTGCCGGTACAGGTTCATCAGCCAGAACAGGAATCGATGGACACCAACCTTGATAAGAGAATACACGCACAAGCCTGATTTTGCCCAATTTACCTGAACGGATGAAATCGACAGCACTCTGCCAATGAGGATCGCTCCTCTGCCATTGACCTACCTGAACTATTGTCTTATGTTTTTGTGCAGCTGCCACCATGATGTTACACTCCTCAATACTTCTGCCCAACGGTTTCTCGCAATAAACATCTTTACCGGCTTCGCAGGCGGCAACCATCTGAAGACAGTGCCAATGATCGGGAGTTCCGACAATTACCACATCAATGTCTTTATTTTCAATTAGTTTACGCCAATCCTTGTACAAATTTGCAGGCTTTTTACCACGTATTTTTTCAACATCCGCAGCACGACCATTCAGAACTTCGTCGTCGATATCGCATAGTGCAATACATTCAACTTCAGGATTTTCAAGAAATGCTTTCAAATCAGAAAAACCTTGTCCTTTACAACCAATCAAACCCACATTTACCTTATTACTTGCGGCACATGAGGCCATCGTACTTGATAATGAGGAGACAAGTCCAATTCCAACAGCGGCGGTTCCACTGCTTTTCAAAAATGTTCTTCGTGTTGTCATTTAGTTAAAGTATTTATATTCGGATAAAAATAATGAAATATTCAATTCTATGCTCTATTGTTTTGAATATTTAGTTCATTTTAAATTCATTGAACTTTAATTAATTATTTCCGTAAACAAAATATTTCTGCAAATAATTCAATAAGACTAGCAATATGATTTATTCTTCAGAAGCCGATATTGTACCATTTTTGAAAGGTGTAGCGCAAGGTTTACAACCTTATGCTCAGGCCAACGAAGTGCGCATCTCTTTTTCATCTGGTATTAAAAAACAGGTTGTGGACTACCAGCCTTTTTTACTTTCTCAATCCCTCGTTCAACTTATTTGTAACATTATCAATCTGGTACCACCAAAAAGCAAAATCAAGGTGCGCTTATTCTTTGGGCCCGATAATCAAGACCTACATGTAGAGATAGAAAATACCAGCATTAACTTAATACGGGTAAATGAAATTTGTGCTCAATCAATCTATTCATTTACCGGCTACCCACTTCCAGATGGTACACTATACAGACTGGCGATTCCGTTGAATCATCAGACCTCAGCCCCAGATCAGTTAGTCCTGAAAAATTTATCCGCCAACAATCTTCCCCAATTTTACAGAGAAATTCAGAAACGGTTGCGTTCGCATTTTACACAAACAGAAAAAATGATAGCGTCGCTTGAACAGAGCAAGCCACATGAAGCTGCTTTTATACAAAAAATAAATACACTTATAAAAGTTAATCTGGAAAATGAGAATTTTGACAGCAATGCTTTATGCAAAGCAATGTTTATGAGCAGAACACAGTTATTTCGTCGGTTGAAGTCTTTAATCCGGCAAGCGCCTGCCATTTATATTAAAACCATCCGACTGCAAAAAGCAAAGGAACTCTTGGAAACTACAGATGCGACAGTTAGCGAAATAGCCTTTAAAACCGGATTCCAAACGTTAAGCCATTTCACTAAAATTTTTAAAAAACAATTCGGTATACTTCCCTCTGTTTTCAGTCGCGCCAATAAATCTGCAACATATGAATAAAAGATCGCAACAAACGAACTAACACATACCTATTTTGGCAAGTATCTTTGATAAAAAGTATTAACGAAAAAAAATTTCAGCATGGAACAGCAAAAACAAAACAAGGAATTTATCATCCGCTACATTAATGCTCTGAGCGGAGAAACCAAAACAAGGGACCTGATGGAGCAATATATGACAGACGAAGAACTGTTAGGGCATATTGCATTTTTTGATGCAGCATTTCCGAAATACGAAATGTTTGCCGATGAAATAACAGCAGAAGGCAACAGGGTTATAGTCCGGGCAAGAATGAAAGGTTGCCATAAAGGTGAATTTAATGGCATTATACCGACACAACGGAATGTTGAATTTCCTTTTGTAGTCGGTTATGAGATTGAGAATGGGAAAATTGCACATCATTGGCTTATTGCGGATCAACTCGCTTTGATGGAACAACTGGGATTAATGAATGTGAATGCGTAAGTTGCATGCAAAATAGAACTGGTTGTTTTATGAAAAAACAGCCAGTTCCAGCATTTTAGTTGATGGAAACAAAAGACATCTGATTTTTTATTTTAGGACCACTTCCAGAACTGAATGAATTGCCAATTCTGAAACCATAACTTTCGATAACCCGTTCTGAAAATCAACTTTCAGTTCTTTGCCTTCTGGTTGCAACACAATCTTAGCTGGCTTTTCTGCGGTACGAATACTGACAGTCAGGTTTTTCAGTGAAGGAATTTCATCATACCCGATCGCCGTTTGGTTAGTATGTTCACCTGCCATATTAATCAGATTCACAAACATTTTGCCATTAAGTTGATTGGTAGTTACATGAACTAAGTGAGATCCGGTCACTTTCACCAAAGGGTCCGTAAATAATTCTTTGATTTGATTACCTATAAAATCCCGAAGCACCGGGGATTTGTATTCGAGATAGGCTGAACCGGCGTTGAAGTAAACGCCTGCCACTTTCCCTTTTCCAAATTTATTAACTGACGAAGAAATGTTCTTCCCTTTGTCTCTGAGGTCACTGCCATTGTAAAAATTGGAAATTGAAGTGACGCCGGGTATTAATTCCACCTTCGCGATGGAGGAGCGAATTGCACCTATTTTATCAGCTGCAGCAATAAAAGCCTGTTCTTCATCACCTTTCACGAGTGATTTGATTCCGAGCTCCTTTTCAAACAATTTCGCAGTTTCGGTGCCGATAATCAATAAGTTGCCACCATCTGCCGCATATTTCTTCAGTTCATCGAGAAAAGAAGCTTCCAGGTAGTCGCATTCAGGAATTACAATCAGCGGGTATTGATTCATGTTTCCTTTAAGGTGATGCTCCATCAGAATCTCGACCGATTGCTGACCATCAAGCACAAGATTCAAAGCTCCCTGCAACATTCCGGTTCCGTTTGAAAAGGGTCTTGAACCATTTTTCTCATATGAAGCTGTCGGATAAAGCAATGCGATTTGCGGAATCGCCTTTGCCTTATGAACAAATTGTTGTCTTGCACGGCAGAATGTGGCAATCTCCGAAAGAGTTGTTGCAAGCCAAGGCTTCAGGGACAAGTCGCGGTTCTGTTGAAAATAAAACTGAACGCCGCCACCCATGGCCATAATCTCGGCAGCTTCCTGTTCCAACTGAACCGATGACTTCACGTTCATGGGCATCTTCCCGCCGTTCCACGAAAATCCCCATGCCATTAAATCCCATGGCTTTCCCTGAGGAGCAAGGCATCGGGCTTCGAAGGCAGAGCGGTAAACCCCGTTTTGTGGAGTTACATCTCCGGATAAATAATCAACATCAACAGTCACCTTCTCGGGCATTAATGAGGAATAAGCCCAGTTGCTCGTAATCTGGAATGCAGGATTGTAGGCATGGATTGCGGTAATGTATTTATTCAGGTGTTCGCGAAACAAGCTTCGCGTATATTCCATGAATTCAGGATAATACTTATCTGAAGACTTTTTAGGAATCTCGGAGATTCCGGTCTCTTTCGTAAAACGTTTCAGCGACGCTTCACCATAATCGGGTTCCACTGCCCAACATTCCCCGTCGATCCAGGCTCCGTCGACCTTATAATCACTAAGTTCCTTTAACTGAGGAATCATATAAGTATCAAGATAAGGACTGAAAAACGACGTTTTCTCAGTGCTCCGTTCTCCATTGGCTTTGACGATTGCCCAATCGGGGTGCTCTTTCACAACTTTGCCGTCCCAGACTCCCGAAAAGTGCATAAACAGTGCTACCTTGTTCTTTTCAGTTACTTCACGAAAGAGTTTCAGCGGGTCTTTCTCAAATCCCTTGACGTGGAAACCCACCTTAGTTGGATAGCTCGATATTCCCGGGTGACCTTTACAATCGATCTGGATAAAATCGGGGTGAACTTTGGTCAGGAAGGTGTCAACCATTTCGGGCGTCAGTGTCTTGCCGGCATCCGTAATATCCTCACTGGCATGCAAATCGAAATGAACACCAAAAAAGCAGTCAGCTCGTTTCAATTTTTCGGCTGATTTTTGAGGTTGCGCCAGGGTAGTTAAGCTTGTGAACGCAAGCAGAAAAAGTAGGGTTAGCTTAAATTTGTTCATAATACCAATTGTTTTAAAAAATTCAAGTTTCAAATCAAAAATTCAAGAAAATTATCCTTTGTAATCACTTCAAAATCAGAATTTGAATAAGCTTCTTTCCAAATTTTTGGAGGCTTTACTTTACGTTGACTCCATTTTATGCGAATTTGGCAAGATTAGTTTCCAAATTAATACGAATTTGGCAAGTTAGGCATGGTTAAACAAGCGTTACTAGTTGTTGATCCGGGTAAAGATAGTGAGAAAAATATCTGCAAAAAACTCCTAATTTTGATTCTTCGTTTTTAATTGAATCTAAAATGAAAGAAATTCTAATCCTTTGCCTTACCCTTTTAATCACCTCGGAGAGCATCGCTCAAATCCAGATTGTGAAAAACGGCAAATCAACTGGCAGGATCGTTGTTGACCAGCGCAACAATACCAATAAACGGGCAGCAATTCTTTTGAATGACTTCATTAAGAGGATTTCCGGAGCAAGCTTGCCTGTTATTCCAACCAGTGCAAAGTTCAAAAAAGGCGACATCATTATCGGGAGCTTTCCAACACTAGGTTCTGCCAATAATTCATCCGGTTTAGAAGAAGACGGATTCAGACTCACAAGTAATGACTCAATTTTTAGGATTAAAGGCGGCAACGGATCAGGCACAGTTAATGGAGTTGTCACTTTATTGGAGGATTATTTTGGCGTGCATTATTATGCCGCAAATGCCTGTACTTTTCCCCAAGAGCCTGATTTATCGCTGCCTGCAAACCTCAACAGAACCGAAAATCCCAGTTTCGGATACCGGCAAACGCAGGCGTATAGTATTGCCCGGGATTCTCTTTATAAAATATGGAATCGGCTCGAAGAACCTAAAGAAATTTTTGCCGGGAACTATTGGGTACATACTTTCGACCGGATTTTACCTTCGCGCAAGTTTGGCGAAACTCATCCGGAATTCTATTCGTTCATCAACGGACAGCGACGCCCTGGCTCGGCCAGCCAATGGTGTTTAAGTAATCCTGCTGTTTTTGAGGCTGTTGTCCATCAGATCGATTTCATATTCAGGGCCAATCCGGATCAAAAGATGATATCCGTAAGTCAGAACGACGGATACAATACCAACTGTACGTGCGATCAGTGCAAAGCAATTGACGAATACGAAGGAAGTCCTTCGGGAAGTATCATCCACTTTCTTAATAAACTGGCAACCCGTTTTCCCGATAAGGAATTCTCAACACTGGCTTATTTGTATTCCGTTTCTCCTCCCAAACACGTGAAACCGCTTCCGAATGTGAATATCATGTTGTGCGATATTGATTGTTACCGTGAAGTCACCTTAACGGAGAATGTTTCGGGCCGAACTTTTATGAAAAACATGGAAGGATGGTCAAAAATCTCGAACAATATTTTTGTGTGGGACTATGGAATTAATTTCGACAACTACGTTTCTCCGTTCCCTAATTTCCATATCCTTCAGACTAACATGCAGTTGTTCAAAAAGAACAATGTGAATATGCACTTTTCGCAAATTGGCGGAAGCTTTGGTGGCGATTTTTCGGAACTGCGGAGTTATGTTGTGTCAAAGTTGCTGTGGAATGTAAACTGCAATGTCGATTCGTTAATACAGTCATTTCTAAAAGGATATTATGGCAAAGCAGCCCCTTACCTCTACCAGTATATGAAAATACAGGAAGGCGCATTGCTGGGAAGCAACATTCCTTTGTGGATATACGATACTCCAATCACTCATAAAAAGGGGATGCTAAATTCCAATCTGATTTCGAGGTACCGTAAGCTTTTTGATGAGGCTGAAGTTGCTGTTACTTCGGATACTACCTTTTTGAAACGCGTCCAACAACAACGCCTAACAATTCAATATGCAGAATTGGAGATTGCCCGGACAAGCCCATTTGACAATGTAGAAAGGATTAAAAATGAGTTGGCACTTTTCAGGAAGAGAGCTAATGAATTAGGCGTCACTATCCTTAACGAGCGGAGCAATACCATAGAAGAATACTGCGATTTGTACCTGAAACGAAATCTACCCAATCCGAGAAAAAGTCTGGCACTTCTATCCAAAATCACCTATACTTTGCCTCCCAATAAACCATATAATCTTATTGCTGACAAGGCATTGACTGACGGACTTCTGGGTGGAACCACCTTCAACGAAAGCTGGGTAGGCTGGGAAGGTAAAGATGGCGAATTGATCATCGATCTGGGTGAGGTGAAGGAAATTGAAACTGTAGAGGCGGATTTCCTGCATAAACTTGGTGCCTGGATACTTCTGCCCAAAAGTATGACTTGCTTTACATCCATTGATAACCAGGAATTCAAGCTGATGGGAAAACAAGAGATAAAGGAAGACCGGTCAGTTGAAGTGAAATATGTGAATGTCGGAATTACTGCAAATACCAAAATAAAAGCGCGTTACATCAAAATACACATCGAAACCATCGGACTTTGCCCTTCGTGGCACTATGGCGTGGGTTATCCGGCATGGTTTTTTACGGATGAAATTTGGGTGTACTGATCAACTTATTCCAGATCAATATCATTCACAAATATTTTTTAGAGCACGATCGTTTGGGTAGTTCCATTCTTTATCAGTTTAGAAAAAGTCACCGTTTTACCACAAGAAACCGTTAAGCGGATTTTTTCGCCCTGACGTTCCACTGCAATATCATATTCTTTCTGATATCCATGCACCTTCCTGAATTTCATGTAATTCCAGGCTTTGGGAAGTTGTGGTGTAATTGTAAAACTATTCAGTGCTACCGGTCGGATTCCGAACAGACCTTCCGTAAAAATCCTGCAGTACAATCCGCTTTCAGCTGACAGGTGCCTTTGATTTCCTTCCGGAAAAGCCTCAACAGGGTAAGGAACATGCTCACCCAATAACCGTCGGTTTGAATAATATTGCAGAAATTTCAATCCACGCTCGATGTCACCGGCGGTAAAAACGCCACGGAGTGCATATAGGGTTGAACGATCCCAGAACGTTTTATCGCCTGACAGACAGGCAAGTCCGTCTTCAGTCCAAAGTTCAGGAGAGAACAAGGCATCAATGGTTGCTTGTTTCCGGTCGAGAATATTGACAGTCAGCGGCATGCAAATCCAGGCCCTTAGTTTGTCATTCCCTTCGTAATACTGGTAAGTATCAAAACCCATAACTTTTGCTCCAAAATATTTTTCGATATTGGTTTTTATAGTTGCCGCCTGCGATTTATACTCCGAAAGTTGCTTCCCATTTTTCCCGAGTGATTTGCCCAGGTAGTAAGCAGAATTAAGGGCATCGTAATACAACGAAGAGGTACATAAGTTAGCTTTTCCGGAAGGGAAACGACCTTCAAGCTCATCAGAATCGGAACCTACCACACCCTTTGTATTGATTTTGCGTTTATTGAATTCAAGGCACCATTCGATCAAAGGCCAAAGTTCCTCTGCCATTTTACGGTCGCCCTGCGAAAGTGCAAAACGTGCAGCGCCATAAGCAATCATGGCACCGTCACCCCGGTCGCCGGCCCCATTCCAAATGTCAGTTCCTTCCGCAACGATCGAACTGGGTATTGGTTTGTAATCCGGATTCATAAAACGGGCAAAATGACGATAGGCATTCAACGCCGATTCAACACCATAATCGTATCCCAGGTAGGGAAAAAACGGATTGATGTATTCAGCCTGATCGTTCGCCCAAATAGCTGCGTAATAGCTTAATCCGCCTGGTCCGTGCATCGGTCCGCCCTTCGTTTGGTAAATACTCTCGGCAGCGCGGATTTTGGCAAAGGCGAAAGTCCGGTTCAAAGTTTCATCGGGTGTTTCCAATACAAGGTTATCGCCGAAATGCGACAGCAAACTGTTACGCTTGCTCAATTCATTTTCAATGTCTGCATTTCTGAAATCCTGCCCTTCCTTAATCCCCGTAAAACTAAGATAGAATTTAACCGTTTCCTTTGGCTGAAGTACAAATGCACCATGGTTTTTCGATTGGATCTGTAAAGTGTAACTCCCTTCAGTGCCTTCCTCGGATCTGGTTCGGGAGAGAATATTCAAATCGGGAATCTCAACAGTAACCGGCTTATTTCCAACGTTGAGCAGCTCATATTTTTCACCGAAAACAGGAAGTTCTGTCGAGGGAAATAATGTACGAACAAGTTCGAGAGTTCCGTTCAAGGTACTTTTTACGGTGATCTTTCCATCCAGAAGTATCTCATTGACAATTTCCTGTTGCACCAGACGCTTGTTGATTGATATCATTTTAACCGGATCAAGGTTAAAGGAGCGGATCAGGCTGGCATGGGTATTGTTTGGAATCGTGCGCAACATAGGCCAGACAATGTCGCGGCTGATCCAAAACGACTTGTCAGCTTCAACTCCATACCTGATAACCGCTGAAATATATTTACCACTCATCTCAATATGATCATGATGAGGAAGCCGATCTGTAACAATCCAGGAAATTCCGCCTGCTTCATTAATTTTCCACCGGTTTTCATTTGCTTTGGCGCCAAAAAGGGAAATGATGCAGAGGATGATGGTCAGTTGAATAAAGAGCTTCATAGATCAGTTTTAAATTTTATTGAATGATAGATTCCGTGGATTCTTAAATGATGATTGTATACTTCTCATTGGACTTATTCCCTTCTCCTGATTTCTGCCGTAGCCTCAATCATTGCCATATATCCATCCACCGGAATATATTCGGGAATGGAATTTCCGGACCCAAGTCCGTATCCGTTTGCGGTTCTGCGAAATAAAGTGCCTTGTTCTAAAACCGTTCGGTAAATAGTTTCAGGCTTTTCCAGAACAAGCAAATTCAGGTCAAAACCTCCGAATAGCCCAATCCGATCAGAATATTTTTCAATCCAGACAGGAAAAGGAGCAATCTGATCCTCGTTAGAATGCTTGGCATCAATGCCTAAATTGATGATATCATCCATCAATGGGAAAATATTTCCGCACGAATGGAGCAGAAACTTTTTGCCCGAACGATGTACCAGGTCAATCACCTTTTTGTATTGGGGCAGAATAAGCTGGCGAATAATATCGGGATCGAGCAAGGTGGAAGTTTTATGTCCAAGGTCATCCCCCATCCTGAAAAAGACAAAGATATCCGAATATTTTTCGATCACGCCCTGCCATAGGGTCTCCCAAAGATCACCTATTTTCTTGAAAATATCAGCAAAAAGGTCAGGGTCCATGCATTGCATCACACACAAATACTCGTATCCGACCAAATCCTGGCTTGCCTCAAAAATGCCATATCCGCAACCGCCGTAAGCTTTCATTCCCGGCGGCAAAGTTTTTCGGATGGCCTCGAAATGCGGCGTATAGGTTTCCCAAAATATTTTTGGGATATCTTCCCATGGATAATTATCAAAATCCGCCCTTGTCTGAATTGGCCCTGCCATCCCACCCATAATGGCGCCATGCCCCGGAAGAATATCACAAATTGCAGCTTCAAAATCAAAAGCGTCGTAAGTCATATCTTTCCAGAAACCAATCACTTTCCGGTAATATTCCTCAAGTTCATTGTTCTTCAGTCCCTGCGATGAGATATGCTCTCCAAGTATTTTGGAGATAAAAGGGGCGTCAATATGATGCTCATACAATGGCAAACGGGCAGGTCGCTGGTTGTTCAGAACCTGGAGAATATTTTGATAATCGGGTTCAAACTTCATCAGAAAATTTATTCGTTATTTGATTGGTATCTTGCCTTATAATCAAATCTATTACCATACCGCTTTCAAAGTTACAAAACCATTCGCAGGGACAGTTACTTCGCTGTTGACTTTCGCACCTGGTATTTCTTCTTTCTCGCAAAGGTTAATAGCCTTGGGATTTCCGGCAGGCCACGATAACCTGACAGTTTCGTCTGTACTCGCTACCGACCGTAAATGCATGATGATCGTTTTTCCTTCTGCTGTGGACTTGAGGATAGAAACCGTTACTGCAGCTGAACCTTCCAAAGCGATCAGCTGTTTGGAAATCGCGTTGGTATTGGCAGCCAGCGGTACCAGGGGTTGTGCCTGTTCCAATCCAAAACGGTTGGCAGATGCAGCATCATATGCCCCGTGAAGCAAAATGCGGTAACGAAAGGTAACCGGACCATCCTGCGTAAGCGGGAAGTTGGTGAACCAGTGATTGTTCATTACCCAGGAATATACGGTTGAACTGGGTTCGAGTTTTTTGAGCCAGGGTTTCCGTTCCCCGCTCCAGGTGCCCGTTTGATTGGCTGTCATCGCACCACTTTCGAATAGCGGGGCGTCGAGTGAACACCATGTGACACCATTCTGGTCGTTGGAGATATCAAGCCAGCGTTGCATGGTAAGCCAGTTGCGATTTCCGGCAGCCCACTGATCTTTTTCGACCTCCATTACACCCCAGGGGATGTCTACCCGGGTAGTTCCTTGCGGAATATCAAATCCAAATCCAAAATGTATACCGTCCTTTTCGGCGAGTGGAAGTTTATCGACAACATTGATAATCTCCACCCATGGTTGACCTTTGATAAGGCGCACCGAACGGGTAACTTCACGACAACCGGTTGCTTTGGAGGAAACGCGCAATTCCACAACCAGCGGACCGGATTCAATTGCAGAGACAATTATATTGCTGTCTGCCTTTGCATTGTCGCTGTCGCCGGGCATCCAACGGAAGGCATTTAGACCACCGTTGACATTAGGATCTGCAAAATTGCGTCCTGTGGAAATATTAATTAGCTGAGTAATGTTGCCGGTAACCGGATCAATTGTCACCTGCACTTGCTGGTTTTCGAGCGTCAGTCCATCCAATTTGCACCCTTCGGTCAGCGGGCACTTACCTGGCACAACCCTGTAATGGTTTGATCCGAAGGCCGGAACGTTGGATGCCAAAAATGCAAGTTCCCCTGTTGACAGCCGTTGGGACTGAACATCCAACCCCTTATCGTCTGTAACACGATCGCCCGGTAAACTTTCCGATTTGGAAAGCGTCACCAATCCTCCATGAGGCCATGATTGCGTATTAAACACCACTACGCCCCCTTTTGACGGGCCTTCAACAGGTCCAAGCGCGCCGGATGATTTATCAGTTGCGGGAGCCAGTGCGTCATCCAATAATGTTTGGGTACGGTCGCCGGCTTCGCGGAAATAACTCTGCTTGACCTTCCAAATAGCATCCTGGAAGTACGGCTCGGAAGGGTTTTCTGCACACCAGGTATGCTCGGAACCAAGTGCAATATAACGCCATGCTTCGTTGAAAATATCACGAGGCGCAGGTTTGCCGGGACGAAGCATTGTCCAAAGTGTTTCGGCCTGCACCAGACGTTCCTTTGCGTTGCGATTGACGGCGGTCAGGCCTGCTGCAGTACCCAGACCATCAGTCCAATATTCGGTGAAGTCACCTTTTACTACCGGAAGTTGGTCGCCATAATTCGTTTCAATCATCTTCATGATTTCATGACCTCCGGCGATAACGAGGTGCGGAAAGGCATATTTGTCATTCCACTTCCTGACCGCATCCGGAATGTCAGCATCGAGCGGACAATTGTCCCATAGCGACCACGAAACGACATAGAAATTATAGGGATTGTCTGCGCGTTCCCGCTTGGATAAAGCATTCAGAAAATTCACATTCGCGCTATCGGTTTTGATGACAACAGGAACCTTATCCGGATCGCGCTGGCCAAACCAGGGGCGACCAGTAGTTCCACCTTTTGTCATACTACCACTATTTCCATAGCTACCGGGTTGGAAGAACAATATTTTTGATTTGCCGTCAGGACCGACCCACCAGAAAGGTTTTTCATCGATACTCCGGCCATTACCAGCCCGGCACGAATTAGGCCAGGCCATCATGTAACGTACACCTTGCTGGGCCATCACAGGTACAAGTCCCCACGACATGCCAGGGATATCCATTTGTTGAAAAGCATCCATAGGCACACCGGTCAGTTTCTGCATCTCTCGGCTGAACCGGAACACCTGAAACAATTCTTCATCATTGCATGCACTTGTGTTCAGATTCAAATAACTGGCATCAATACACAGATAGCCACTCTGAATAGACTTAACAACCCGATCTTTTTGAGTTGGTGTTGCCGTTTTCCAATAACGCTCCAGCGGCCAGGTGATTTCCGGATTCCACCTGTAACGTGAACCAACGGGATAATCTTTTGTCGCCTCTCCAAGTTTCATTCCCTCGACAAGGTTGGTCTTATGCAGGATCTCGACATTTCGTTGCGTGTTCGTGTAGCCGATATCGACATGCGAGTGGTTATAAATGTAAACCGTCCAGTGGCGAAGCGCCGGCACAGTGACAATTTTCATCAAAGACTGAGTTCCTTGTTGTAGAGTCAGGGTGACCTGCGATTCCTGTTTCACCCCGACCTCTGCCGGTAAAAGAACACGGCATTCAGATATTCCTCCAACAATAGCAGGCAAATTGGTGATTTCAGAACGTCCGTTCACCATTACTTCCACCTTGGCACTGCCTGTAAGTTTTGCATCTTTGAAATTGATCGTGATTTCGCGACCTGGCTTTCCATCCGGGCGTTGGCGATAGTATTGTTGCACAACACATTCGATGTCAGATGGGAAAACACTTTGATTGATAGCGATAGATTTGGTTTGCTTATTTTGCCCAAATGCTGTTACGCTCAGCAGCAATAAGAATAGTAGTTTTAGATGTCCCATCATTCCTGGTTTGAGATTTAATAGATTTCAGCTAGTCTTAATTGGTTAATTATCCACCCTTGTAACTTCCCGGTCAAATGTCAATTCAATGATTGTATCTGGTGAATTACGATCTTTGGGTGTACTCCTGATCTCGACTTTTTCATTCTCTGCCGTTACTTTTACACTTCCTCCTGTAAGATTTCTGACAGATACCAGCTTTTCTTTAAATGCCGATAACTCAAGAAGGTCGGGAGCAGATTCAAAAAGATGAATATAAACTTTCTTCCCCTTATATGTGCAGCCTCCCCAGGTTCCATTGCGAAACGGGCCACCTTCTGTTTCATAAACCGAAAAACCATATTTCCTGATCCAATCTCCAATTTGGGACAACCGATTAGCTTGGTCAGCCGGAATTACACCAAATGAATCGGGACCAACATCAAGCAGCAGATTGCCATCGCCTGTGGCACAGGCTACGAGGTTTCGGATACATTCGGCAAATGGTTTTACTTTACCATCAGTCCGGTATGACCAGCCTCCTCCCGGAGCATCCACTACACACATGCAAGACTCCCAATTACGATTGGTTTGATAGGAACCAATGACCTGTTCAGGTGTATCGAAATCGGCCTGAAGAGATGGGACATGTTCGCCAAAGAAGCTACAACGGTTATTAATGATCGTTTGAGGCTGAAGATTCCGAACCAATGCCAGCACCTTATCGGCATGCCAGTATTTAATTGACTCGCCGGTTCCAAAACTATCAAACCAAACCACATCAACCTGACCATAATTGGTAAGCAGTTCAGTGAGTTGACCAGTCATATAAGTCTCGTACCTGCTATTGTCGCCCATTCCATAGTCGGGATTATGCCAGTCGCGCGGGGAGTAATAGATCCCAAAGTGGAGTCCGGCTTTATGACAGGCTTCAGATAATTCCTTTACAACATCGTGTTTAAAAGGGGTGTGCATGATCGAATAATCGGTGAATTTGGTATTCCACATGCAAAAACCACCGTGGTGTTTGGCGGTAAAAACCATGTACTTCATCCCTGCGTTTTTGGCAATTTCAACCCATTTCTTAGCATCAAATTTTGTAGGATTGAACTTTTTATACAGATTGTCATAAATTGAATCCCCACCTGTACCTGCTGGACTTCCCCAGGAACCGTCCAATGGCTTCGGCCCGAGCCGCGACCAACTAATTTCAGTTCCTGCCACACTCGACATATCCCAATGGATAAACATTCCAAAACGCGCTTCGCGCCACCATATCAACCTTTCCTGATTCGTGACATCATTCTGGCCGAAAGCGGTGGTTATAACCATCAGAATAACAATAAAAAGGATCGGTTTCTTCATTTTTAGATAGTTTTAGGGCCCATCAAATGCCGGAGAACTTATATTAAGAATTACATTTTACCTTCCTTGATTTGAATCTTAATATCATCGAGTTTGATCGCTTTGGCAATCACCTCCCGGTGAATAACTTCATCAAAGCCACAAACCGAAGTAAGGACCTCCTCGATACCCTTTGCATAAATTGAATCGAACTCAAGATCAGACTGCAATCGATTACCCGCTTCGTCAGTTGCCCCAAAATGACATCCACAAACCAATGCATTCAAAATTAAATCAGATGGAAGTTTCAGTTCAAAGGCAAGGTGAATAGCACCTGCCAATCGATCCTCCGCGCCGAGTTTACGCTGCAAGTCGCATCCCACTCTGAAAAGGGTATCGCCTAATGCCTTGTTTTGAAACCGTCTGAGCAAATCGTCGATATGATCGGTGAGCGATTCAATCGTAAATTCTTCGGGGTATTTCGCTAAAAGTATATCCGCTGCCTGAAGCATCGTTTTGCGGACAATAGCTTTCAGTTGACTATCGGCTAGCACCTCATATAAAAATATGGCATCTGGATGGGCAAGATAACCCAGGTAAACAGCCGTGGCATGACCAAGGTTATGAATAAACAACTTCCGGTCGACCCAGGCTTTCATGTTCTCTTTCGGCGCAAGCCCTTCAATTTCGGGGATCGGATTTTTAAATGCCCGTTTGTCGAGAATCAGCGTGTTATAAGGTTCTGCAAAGACCTGAAGGACATCTTCATCCATGTCTTTTTTGAGCATAATCGGAACCATTTTGCCGATGCTTGTCTCAACCAGGCCCACCCGCTCTTCCAATGGATATCCTTCGGGTAAATTTTCTTTAAGCGCCTGGTTCATGAATTCTGCGGCATTACGCAGGTTCTCGGCAATAATGATATCGAGCAGTACAGCGCCTGCCGTTTCGAACCTTTTCATCAATCCTCTGGCAATAAGCGGAATAATTGATTTCAATCCGTTTTGGCCAACCGATACAGCCACAATCCGGGCGGTTGCAATTTCATCGATAACTTGTTCTGTATCACCGCCAAAAACACCCCTTACATTTTGGATATTGATGACGGTTTCCACATCACTTTTGATCACCACATTGTAGTTGTGCCGCAGGTTCAACTCCTCGATTACTGGTCGAAAAACGTCGATGAAAACAACTTCGTAACCACCCCGGCTAAAAAGCTGGCCGATGAATGAGCGGCCAATTTTACCGGCGCCAAAGAGAACCAGTTTATCCTGAAATTTATCCGTCACAACGATGATATTTGTTTAATGTATTCGTTTTTAAATTCTTGCACTATTTTGAGTTTTTCACCTTCACTCTTTTCAATATAGGTTCCACCGACATAAAAACAGGTATATCCTCCGGATGCTATGCCCCAGGCAATTGCTTCGGTCAGGTCGAGTTTCCCGATATCTCCGGTTGTTAATTGCATTGCGATAGAAGCGATGACGCCTCCTGCAAAATTGTCGCCGCAACCTGTAGTATCTCCCTTTGATGTAGGATTGCGAACAATATCTTCCTTCACTTTTTTCGAAACCGGAAGTTTCATCAGCTCAGTTTTGTCGAAAAGATCTCCGTTCGAAAAGGCATAAAGTTCTTTGGCTCCATTGGTAATAATCAGCGCTCCGACATTCTGGGTGAAAAAATAATCAGCAGCTTCTGCAATTGTGTGCTTCCCGCTTATTTTCAGCGACTCCTCACAATCCATGATAAGCACATCTATTAAGAAATAGTTATCTGGTTCATCGATAAGCGGCCAGGGCTGGTCCGGATTTTTCTTTTCGTTTCGAAAATCGAACACCGTGTTCACGACTGTAAGACAACCATTTCGTTTTGCCTTTTTCAGCAAGGAAGTTAAATCGTCGTGAATCTGAGGTACAAGGGCTGTACCGCCAAAACAGACGATATCGGCTTTGATAAAATCCTCGCCCAAGAAGTCGGGTGTATAATCCCATGCAGCACCGATATTGTTCACGAAAGTTCGCTCGCCGTGGTTATTATCGTAGGTGACATCCGAAAGGACATCCGTGAAAGGTGTCCGCTTCTCTGATATTTTGAGGTAATGATCAACGTTTAAAGGCGTTTTTCGGACAAGTTCCTCAATTAAAGAGGCGGTGTCGTCGTTGCCGGTTCCGCCATAGAACCGCACTTCAAATTTTTCTTTATTAAGAAGTTGTGAAGCATTAATCAACGAAACAAGCCCAGGCCCGCCGATATTAATTGCTACCGGCGATTGGCCTCCGGTAATCTCATCACAGATTTCGGCGTACGGGATTCCGGAGAATTTCTCAAGCTCTTCGGTGAAAACAAGTTTCCCAGGTGTGAGGCCGCCATCTCCGGTTTGACGCGATAGGTATTTCTGAAATTGGGGAGTATTGAATCTTACCCCTGTGTATAAATAGTCGGCGAGGGCACAACCTGTCCCCGCCACAATTATTTTACCGCTCATCTTTCAAATATATCGTTTGTAATCAGCTGCCAACAAATGGATTGGCTCTTCATCTTCAATAATTTCGGGGAATCGGCCTACCGGGGTATAGAAACGGTTATCAGCCGTATCGTCGTTCACAGCACTCACCTCTCCTACAAACACTTTGCCTTTCCCTGCTTCACCATAAAACCGGTGGTAAACACCCTGTTCGAGACAGATGCTTTCGCCTGGAGTAAGAACAACAGAATCACCTGGTTGCAAATGACGGACTACGCCATCAATTTTAACGGTAAAAGTCTGGTCAGAAAAATTTTCATCTTTATCTGAATTATATAATTCGATAACCAGGTTTCCGCCTCCCCTGTTGATGATGTCTTCCATTTTGCTCCAGTGAAAATGCATCGGCGTTTCCTGCATTTCCTCCACAATCATCGCTTTTTCAGCATACGGTTTTTTGTCCTTCTTAAAATTGCCATTTCGAATGGTAAAGAGCATAAGTCCTTGTTTATGAAAATCGCCGCTTCCAAAGTCGGTCAAATCCCAACCCAGCATGTTATCGACTATTTCACCACAGATTTCATATTTACCTTTCCACTCCTCAGGGCTCCAGAATGCCCATGGTGGAAGTTTGAAATTCATCTGATCTAAAAACGCTATTGAATTGACAATGTACTGGTTAATTTCACTTCGTTTCATATTGCACGATTTTAATATTTAAAATTACGATTTACTTTTTGAGAAAACAGGTTTGGTATCAACCCTCTTTCAGCTTAAAAGCGCTGAATAACAAATATCCCAAAGCTACCAATAATACTGCCATACCACCCGTTTGCCCAAACGAATCGGAGGTAATTCCCATGATCAGTGGAATAACGGCTCCACCGGCAACTCCCATGATTAAAAGGCCAGATATTTCGTTGGCACGTTCAGGTTTACGCCTTAATGCAGCAGCGAAGATAATCGAAAACACATTTGCAACAGCCAGTCCGAGAATAAATACCATCGACAAAATTCCCCACAGGTTTCCGATCAGCAACATCACAAGCAGTGCAGGAATGGCAATCAACATACTTACAATGAAAAATTTACGTCCAGACAATTTTACAAGAAGAATGGCGCCTGCAAATGACCCAACCGTTCTTGCAATAAAATAGAGACTGGTTCCAAGTCCTGCTTTTTCAAGCAGAATATCACATCGTTCCATCAGAAATTTGGGAATCGTTGTATTTAAACCCACATCAACCCCGACAACGAAGACAATCGCGAGAAACAGCATCAATATAACTTTGTCTTTCAACAGGCTGAAGGAGGATGCAAAAGAAGAGCCGGATTGATCGACAGGTTCTTCATGAATTGGTGTAACTAATAAGAAAATAGCGGAAAGTACAGTTACAACTGCAAAAATCACAAAAATGAATTTCCAGCTTCCAAAGCTTCCTGCGGCTACTGCGGCTAAGATCGGGCCCAGGAAGGACGCAATTGCCTTGATAAATTGGCCAAGGGTTAAGCTGCTTGTCAGCCTGTCGCCTCTTACAACATTGGTCAACAGCGGGTTTAATGAAACCTGGATAATTGTATTCCCGATTCCCAGCAAACCAAAAGCAACCAGCATCATCGGGAAACTATAGCTGATCAGCGGTATCAGCATAGCCAAAAAGGTAATGACCATACTAAGAATCACCGTATTTTTACGACCCAGCTTGTTCATCATGAGTCCGGTAGGAACGGAAAGAACTGCGAACCATAGAAATAAAGTCATTGGTAAAAGGTTGGCGAGCGTATCACTCAACATGAAGTCCTGCTTCACATAGTTGGTAGCAATACCCACCAAATCGACAAAGCCCATCACGAAAAATCCAAACAAGACCGGCAATATTTTAGTAACTGATGATTCTTTATTCATTTTGTGTCTTAAAAGTTTAAATTAATATTATAATATTCTGTATTAAAAAGTTAACTGTATACCCCTATCATTTCGCTGAAAGTTTTTTATTTACAAGGCAAAACAAGATTAATAGGATGATGGCAGATTGCCTTTCAAACCCCAGGTTGAAACCTTTGAATCCATTTGGAAATCAATAACAGCTCCATCTTTTATTTGACTGTGCCTGAACCATGCCTGATTTAGGCTTTTCCCGTTTAGGTTTACCGATTTCACGTACTTGTTTTCAAATGAAGCATTTTTCCCGTTAATGACAATTTTTTTCCCATTTTCCATCTGTATGGTTACTTTCTCATACCTTGGCCCGTTCATCAGATATAAATCCTGCCCTGCGACCGGAAAAAATCCAAGCTTTGAAAAGATAAGCCAGGAACTCATGGCGCCTGAATCATCGTCACCGGGACCAGCCTTCCGTGTAAAATTTGCTGTTGATATTTGTCTTACATATTTGGATGTAAGGTCAGGGCGCGCCACATAGGTAAAAAGATAAGGGGCTAAAAAACAGGGCTCATTTGTGATTTCGATCTTCTTGTCCACGTAACTTTCCAACCGAATTGTAAAAATCGTTTTACCTCCCATCATGTTGATGAGTTTGTCCATTTGATGGGGAACAAAAAAAGAATAGGTCCAGCTGTTCCCCTCATAAAAATGCTTGCTAAAAGAACCTCCCGGATTTTCATTCGGATTAAGGATTTCCCATTTACCGGTTGAATCCTTGGCTGTTATAAAACCGCTGAAACCTTCATTTTTAATATCCGGGTTCCATAGATTTGTCCATTTGGTACTCCTGTTGAAAAAATGATCTTTATCTTCCTTGAAACCAAGTCCTTCTGCAACTCTTGACAAACAGAAATCATTGTAGGCAAATTCCATTGTTTTGGATGCCGAGCCATAGGACATTTTAGGAATGGTGTTAAAAGGCACCCAACCCTGGTCATTATTTCTGTAGTGCGGCGTTCTTCCCGAAACAGTTGCATGTCCTTTAAGAAGCTTATAAGCATCAGGCCAGTTAATACCCTTCACTCCTTTGGCATAGGCATCAGCAATAACGTTATCCACATCATCTCCTCCCTGCACCATGTCGCCAAGTCCGCATAAAAACGCATCCGAAGCATAACCATAGTGCTTGAATATCTCAATAAACGATTGAACATTGTCTCTTACAACACTTTCGCGGATTAGTGTAAGAAAGGGGAATTCGCTTCTGAATGTGTCCCAGATGCATAACTGATCGTCAAAGTATGGCCCTGAATAATCCCATGGACAGTCACCTGTTCTGTCTTTAGGTGATATTTGGGTGTAATACAAAGCAGTATAAAAGATTGTCTTTTCATCCTCCGAAATATTCTTGTCGTCAATTAAAACCGCGCTTAAAGCCCTGTTCCATTTTTCTGTGGCATTTGCTTTGGTTTTGTCAAAATCAAAGCCTGAAATTTCATCGTTTACAAAGTTGACTGCATTGGCGATACTCTTTGTTGAAACGGACACTTTCATGTATACCTTTTCATTGGCAGTGGTGTTGAATTTAAGAAAACATCCAACTCCATCCCCTGATATCGTATCTGAATTGGCATGCATTTTTCTCTGAGCATTATCGAACATCCCATGACTCAGGACAGGTTTACTGAACTTAATTGCATAATAAATGGTTCCCCTGGCAAAATACCATCCGTCATTCAGTGTCAAAGAACCAGATATTAAATTATTCTTTGCATCATAGGAAATAACTGAGTAGGTATATTTGCTTGTAAACGAGTGAGAAGGATAAATCATTATGCTCGCTTCTCCATTGCTGGTTTCAGGATACGTGAATCGGTAAATAGCGGTATTCTGAACCGACGTAACCTCCGTTTTAATTCCATAGCGTGTAAGATCTACCGAATAATAATCGGGTCGCGATACTTCATTCGCCTTGTCGGAATCGTATTCCGTTTCCTTATTACCTCCATTATCCCAGCAAGAAAGGCCAGTTTGCGGAGAAATAAGAAGATTCACATATTTATAAGCACTTCCGGTATTCACATTGGTGAAGCCGGAGATCTTCTCTTTGGAACCATAACCGTTTCTTGAGTTTGGCGTATGCGGACATGGACGAATCGATCCAAATGGCATGGATACACCAAAGGAGCATTTTCCAATATCAATCCCTATGTTTTGATCGACATATTGAACAAGATCCCTTACCTCGTAACTGTTTTTATCTGACCTCAACCCCTCTTTTTCTGAAATATTCGAGTGATAATCTGATGCATGCAAACCAACCGGATCTTTTTTATCCTTTGAAAATGCAATCACACCATGGCATAAAAAAAATAGCAACAAGAAAAATAATTTCCGTTTAAATAATGAAGAAATACATTGTATCGTCATCTTAATTTTGTTTTCTATGATTTATCCCAGGTCAATTTTCGTTCGTTTTATCACTTAGTGACAATTTAAGCAGGTTCGGTTAAATGTGATTAATCTCTTACCATATAACCATTTATATTGGCTATAGCAGAACTAATCTCATCCATTCCATTCAGCAACTCAATGGTCAGATCGAAATTTTTGATTTCGCCGGGTTCAAGGGATTCAAGAATTCCACTATTCCGGGGATCAACTCGCCCTCCGACATAGCAATTACAAGGTTCCATTCCCATCACATAATCTCCTTCACCCATTTGTTTCCACTGCGTGAAATTGAAAAGCTGTTTTTTATTGAAGTGAATTGCAGCGCCAATTTTAAGCTTTTCATTGATTAAAGCCACTGAGGTATTGCCATTTGGATCTGATTTCAGGTTGTGATAGAATACCTGTTCCGAATAATCTGGTGAAGGCGGTTGGCACTGATGATATTCTGCTTCGCCCTTGATGGCATCCTGATCCCTCGGTGTTAACCGCTGTGTAGGAGTCACTAACATCGCATCTTCGTCGAGCAAAGGATATCCCATGTTAAAGTGAAACAGTAACATGAGTGTTTCCCGTTTGAAACCAAGATTCTCGACTGTATTTTGAATAAGGATTTTGTTCTCACCATACCGGCAGGTGATTTTCCGGCCAAGCACTAAATTTTCACCAAAAAGCCTGGCCTCCCGCATTTTACCACTGATGGTCAGCACCGGAACATCGTCGGTCCATTCCGTTTTTGCGCATACCTCCTCACCGGGAGTATTTGCAATCCGGCCATGCAACGGGAAAGACTCACCATTTTCGTCACAAGGATTCCCTGCATTTCGTAATCCACAGGTGCTCAAAAAGCCGGCATGAAAACTGCGCAAAAAGCCAGCACCATTTTCATTGTAATATTCAGGCGTAACAATTCCGGCTTTCGCAATATAACTGCAATTGATACCGTTGAATGATAATCCGGCAATATCCAAACACCTGTCTGCAAGAACTGTAAATTCCAGTCCGGAACCGGTTCTTACATCGAAGGCTTTTACGCCTTTGGCTTTCCCTCCTGCAAGCGTATATTCTTTAATCCCAAATAGCTGGCTAAAATCGCCAGCATATTTGAGCATTTCTCTTTTGGTAAGCTTTTCCGTTTCCATATTACTGCTTAATTCCAATCGTTACGATTTCATGAGGTTTCAACTTAACATTGATTGATTTTCCCTGAAATTCAGGTGCTTCCGCATTTTCGAGTGGAAACTCAATCAAATTAAGTCTGCGTGCCGATTTAACTGTTACTGGCAAATTGATCGTGGCAACTGTTGCCTTTCCTTCTACCTCAACCAATCGAATGACGAGCTCCTCACCTTCTTCCGATTGTTTCACTCCCGTCATTGCAACATTAGTTGGGAAAACAGAGAAAAACGATTCTTCTTCGGGCCGGGTTGCATGTTTCTTAGCAAGTGCCAGTGAAGGTGGTTCTGCTGCGTAAACAGGTACATTAAAGTCTTCACCTTCAGCCCATACCTGGTTCTTCCAATCACCAGCATGAGGATAAAGTGCATAACTAACGATAAATTTGCCAAGATTCGGATAGATATCCGGATTTCCTGCCGACCGCATCAGTGTGAGTCTCAACTCGCCATTTTGGTAAGAATTGCCGTATTTTGTTTTATTCAAGAGGGCGATACCTGTTTTCCCGTCAGTTACATCCACCCACTTTTGTGCAGGAACTTCCTGACCGTCATTTGCTTCTGCAGATATCCCATAATCATTCCGATGTTTGATGGATTCAGGAATTTCTTCGCCTCCGATTTTCCCGTTGGCAGGTCTTTCAACAACATCAAATGGAACCTGGTTGTAATACCTTGAATTCTGCATTGCAAGCGGAAAAACTGCACGTAACATAGGTGAATCGGTTGTATCACTTCCGGTCTCCAGCCAATGTACTTCCATATCGTAGGCAATGCGCGGATACGAACGATAAAGATACATGCGCTCAATAAACCTCGATTTACCCCAGGTTTTAACGGTTTCGATGCAAGCTCTGACGGGGCCGTTCTCAATAACCTTCACACTCTTTACATCCGTAACATCCTCAATTTTAATATTTTTATTCAACACCCATGATTTCATTCCCCCTTTTTTATCTTCCATAAAGATCCTTAAGGTGTTGAGTTGTCCGCCGCTTTTGACGCATTCGGTATTTGTACGTTTGTCGAAAAGGCTTGTGATTCCGCCGGTTTTCATGTCAACCTTTACCTTGAAAAAATCGGTATCGAAGGTATTGTCAGCAAATGGGATAGGCTCAATGTTTTCTCCCGGTTTGGTCATATCAACATAAAATGTTTTGTAACCACCAGCCGGAAACTTATCGACGATAAACTGGACTTTGGAAGTATAACCAGGAGGCGTCGGTTTTGAAAATACAATCTGTGCCGGATACGTTTTCCCTGAACCATCACGAACCAATACCGTGGCTAATTTCCCGGCCGATTTAGTCTGTTTGGCTGAATAATCGGCTGCTAAAAAGTTCTCATTCTGATTTTTTGCCTGTGCTGCATTAACTTGCGTTTTATCAACAGGTGTAAAGTTTTGTCCGTAATAATTTGCTCCCCAGGTTGCTACTTTTACCGTAAATGGTTCCTGGTGCGAATAAACATTTGCTTCAACGATGACTTTTCGTGAGTTTGGCTGAAGATTATATGCCACAACGGGTTGTCCCATATTTGTTTTAAATACAACCTCATCTGCCATTTTGCGGAAAGCATTGTCGCGCAATTCTTTTGATTTCCGAAGGACTTCAGAATAACGGGCAACTGCTTCTTTATTCGCTTCATTAATTGCCGAGCCGGGAAGAATATCATGAAATTGGTTAAAAGTCACCGTTGTCCAAAGATCACGAAGTTCATCAGCCGGGTATTTATCACCGTTCAGCCAGCGAAGGGTATTGAAGAATTCGCTGCTATATAGAGAATTCTCACTATTCCGGTTACCTTCCTTAATATCAGACACATTCGAATAACAACCTTCGAAAATGAATTGCATTTCACCATAATGGGTTGGCCTGCCGTCCATCTCTTTAGAAACCTTTTTGAAAAAATCACCGGCGGTAGTAAACTTTACGGCAGGATAACCAGGCGTTTTATCAAGTTGATGCACCATATCGATGTTGGCACGTGTTGGACCGCCGCCATGATCGCCTACACCCGTGATTTGCAATAACCGATGTTTATCGGGGGTGATTTTCTTTAATTCATCTTTCAGCTTCAGCGTGATATCACCATTGTATCCGTCATTAGCATAACACAATACCTTTGAAGAGTCACTCCCAACCCACCAAAATGTACCTTTAAATGGTTTGCACCGGTGAAAATAGAAGTAATCGCAACCTGCCTGTTTCAGAATCTGTGGCATTTGCGAGATGTGACCAAAATTATCAGGCAACCAACCAATATTCGCCATTTTCCCGAAATGATTTTGAAAGTAGCGCTGACCCAGAAGAAAAGACCGGCTGATTGCTTCACCAGAAGAAAGGTTCACATCACCTTCTGTCCACATTCCTCCCGCCAATTCGAGCCGTCCGGCTTTTACATATTTCTTTACCATTTCAAGCAACGGAGGATCAACTTTTTCGACAAAGTTGTAAACCGCAGCCTGACTTTGGAGCATTGTAAAATCAGGGAATTCATCCATAAAAGCAACCGTTTGACGAAGGTTATCATTACACATCTTCATCGTTTCGGAATAAGTCCAAAGCCAGTTCATATCCATGTGGGCATGTCCGACAACATGAATTGTATCTTTGGGTGGTGGTGCAACCTTCGCATTGCGTTCGGTTTTCACACCCTTTTCAACTGCTAAAGCCGATAAAGGCAAACAAATGGCACACGCAAAAATAATTGCTAATGTGCTGATAATAATCTTCTTCATAATTAGCTGTTTTTTATTAGTTATATAATCAATTATTAAATTCTTCAACTGCTTCAAACATGGCAACAATATTTTCGGGTGGCACATCGGGCATGATGTTATGAACCGTATTAAAGACAAACCCACCACCAACAGTAAATACCTCAAGGTTATGCTTCACATGATCCTTCACCTGTTGCGGGGTCGCCTGGTTCAATATACTTTTGGTATCGCATCCGCCACCCCAGAAAGTAATATCGCGACCGAATTCCTTTTTCAAACGCCAGGGTTCCATATTGACTGCATTAATCTGGACAGGATTCAAAATTTCGAAGCCGGCATCAATCAATTCCGGAATCAATTCATAAATACCGCCACAACAGTGCAACATGGTATGCATGGAAGAATTAGCTTTTACATAATCGCAAAGCATTTTATGCCTCGGCTTGAAGAACTCGCGATACATTTCGGTTGAAATAAACGGACCGTTGGTAGTTCCCAAATCATCTCCAAATTTGATAATATCGACCACATCGCCCACGGCTTCACAAGTTTTCACAAGCGTATTCATGTGGCTTTCCATCAGCGCATCAAGAAACCGGTGCACCTCCTCAGGTTCAGCAAGCAAGTCCATCAGAAAGTTATCCATCCGACGAATGAAAGCACCCCATTCAAACAGGTTACAGCCGATTCCCAACAGCAAAGCCTTGTCGGTTTTCTTTTTTAAATCGATGGTTTTCTCGCGAAGTAGCTTCCAGAAATTCTTCTCATCTGCCCAATCCCATGGCGAAAAACCAAAACCACCCCAGATCGTGCGCTTCATATCGTTTGCAAGATTCTTATAATCTTTGGGATACCCATCAACATAAGGGAAAATCGTCTGGTCGAAAAAAGTAGCTCCAACAGGCATTCTTCCAATTATTTCACTGCCTGATCCGTAGGTAATTCGAGAACCGTCCGGGAGCAATTGCGTATTAAACCACTTGGGATAAAGTGCTTTGTGCCCTGGAATCACTTCAAGCTCATGCCAGTAATCTTCGCTTGTATTAAAATGCCGGCCAATATCCAGCACATCCACGTTGAAATGGTCTAATAATTCCATTTCGGGCTGAGCGACTTCCTGTATTACGTCGTAAACATGTGTTTTCAGATGCGTCTTACCCAAATATTTAATCAGGTTTTGATATGCAACAACCGAAAGTCCGGAACTTGGAGTTGCACCAAGGTCGATGGGAACCCTGTCTGGTTCCCGGTGATTAATGGCCGAAAGCATTCTCTCTCGTGGTGTCATGGTCGTAATTGTTAGAAAGATGTAAAACCGTAAAAACTGTTTAAAAATTATTGAAAACAAGGTTGAACCCACTTCGGGGTTGCCACCTGAATCTGTTCCTAAGCCTCCGGTTTAGCTTCGCTGATTTTCAATTTACCGGAGGTTATTCAAATTAATCCCGTTTCACGGGATTGGCTTCATAAAAACCCTGAAAGGGTTTAATTTGAATAACCGTGGGTGTCAACCCACGGAAAGTGATACAATTGAAGTCACAACCCTGAAAGGGTTGAACCACTTTATAAACAGCTTGAATCAAATTTATACTGTTTTTATGAATCTCGGTCATCTTATTATTTCTTAAGGGTTTGTACCCCATTCTTTATTAGGCCGATCGCCCATTACAAGGCGAAGTTCACCTCCACTGGCAATATCAGTATGACTAATGAAAGGTCTGTTCAACTCTTCACCGTTTAGTGTTGCCGATTGTATGTATTTGTTCTTTTTCGAGCAGTCTTTAGCAATTACAGCAAAAATTTCTCCGTTAGGCAGTTGAATTTTTATAGAAGTGAAAAATGGGCTGCCAATGGCATACTCGCCGCTTCCGGGAGAAACCGGGTAGAAACCCATGGCAGAAAAAACATACCATGAGCAAAGTCCGCCACCATCTTCATCACCCGGAATACCCAGCGGACGATCGTCGAACCACATATCCATGATTTCGCGGATGCGGCGTTGTGTTTTCCAGGGTTGTCCGGCATAATTATAGAGATAAGGGATGTGAAACGATGGTTCATTACCTGCTACAAACATTCCGTTCAAGCCGGTTGCATCGGGGAATTGGCCCATAAACTGCCATTTCGCAATATGCGTTGGTTCATTAAAAAGGGCATCCACCCGTTTTACGAATGCTTCTTTTCCGCCAAGGAGCGCTATTAAGTCAGGTATGTCTTGCTGAACGCTAAAATTCCAGGTCCATGCATTGTTTTCAGCAAAATAGGAGCGGCTACCCACGCCACCTGATAATTGTGGATCGAATGGCGTAACCCATTTGCCATTTGCCATTTTGGGAGCCATAAAGCCGGTTGCCGGGTTGAAGACATTGCGATAATTCTTCGAGCGTTTCATAAAATACGCGTAATCTTCCTTTTTATCCAAAGCCTTCGCCAATTGAGCCAGGCACCAGTCGTCGTAACTGTGTTCGAGTGTAAGCGCCACAGCCTGCCGTTTTTCAAAACCATTGACTTTAGAAATAGTTTCCGTACTATCTTCAGGCAGAGCAGGATACCAACCGTTTTTCAGGTAAAAACTATCCAGTGAACACATCGGGCCCGATCGCCATGGAAGCATTGTAGCCTGGGTGGCGTTCTTCCTTAAACCTTCGTAGGCTTTTTCAACATCAAAGTTCTTTACCCCCTTTTGATAAGTATCCCAAACCAGTGCCGCAGAATGGAACCCGATCATGGCCGGGAAATCACCATAAAATTGCGGGAAACCTGGCATCCAACCACTTTGATCATACATCCGAATGTAGGATTCAACCATATCAGCCTGTTGCGTCGGATTCAGTATCAGCATCAACGGATGAAGACTCCGGTAAGTATCCCAAAGCCAGTCGTCCACAAAGAAAGGCCGTCCGCCGTCATCATGAATTTTACCATCGTAGCCACTGAAATAACGGCCATCTTCCGAGATATTGACCATCCGCTCGTTGCAACGGTATAGTGAAGTATAAAATATTCGTTTTTGTCGTTCTGTTCCACCTTCAACCTGAATTTTACCAAGTTCATTCATCCAAATCTGATGACTATCTTCCTTAACCGACTCAAAGGCTTTGTCCGTCAATTCCTTACGAAGATTTGCAGCAGCCTGGTTTTCATCAATGTACGAAATTCCAATGCGAACCTCAACAGGTTTATCAAGTGCATCAAACCCAACGTATACACCAACGCCATTGCCGGCAATCTCTGTCTCCGTTTTAATTTTACCCGAATCGAAGGAGCCCGATTTGTCAAATGGTTCGCTGAATTCAGCATAAAAAAATTGCCTGGTTTTCTCAAACTCCTCCCAACCCTGGATAACATTGTTTCCTGTGATTTTAAAGGAGGCTTTCATTCCGGAACGGAAGATAACGTTGTTCGAGTCCTTACTTGTATAATTAAAACGGTATATTACAGCTCGTTCCGTGGTTGTCCAATCAGCTTCGATATTTGAATCTTCCAACCAGACTTTATGATACCATGGATGAACCTCTTCCTGATCGTGGTCATACAACGACGCATATTCATTCTTGTCTATTATGAGCTTACCACTTGTCGGCATCAACTCTGTAACATGTCCCATCCGGTAGGCAGGCATATTAACAGCAAATCCGTAAATTTTATCGCTCAGGTAACGGTCGTTGAGTCCGGGTTTGGTAACCGGAAATACACGGACCATGCTGTGAGGACGATGCACCGTCGGATTTTTTGTAGTCAATAATGGAGCCACACCACCTATATTCGGATCGACGTACATTGATATGTCCTTCGAATTACAGGCATTTAATAAAATAAGAGCAAGCCAGAGGAAACAGGGTACAAGTCTCATATTCTTATCGTTGTATGTTATTAAAAATTCAAATCCTATTATCGTTAGCTCTTAAAAACAAACCGGTACTTCATATCGTCTTCAAACCACATCCTGAAATTGGTACCCCAAACATTGTTATGAAGGCAAAAATGAACCCCTTCATTCGCCTCAGGCAACCGATTATCAAAATTGAGAAAATCATGTTTTCCGGGTGCAACCAATGCAGCATCCAATGATGTGATAGAACACTTTTTCGTATTGTTTTCGAACCGGACCCCTTCCCTGACAGCATGTAATTTCCGGTTACCATTTTTAATAACATCCGTGTAATTAACTGGTTGTCCCATCTTGTCGATGATCCATTCGCCATTTTGAACGGGAGGAATAAATGAAAACCAGGAAGCCTCAGGAAGCCGGTAAGCCGGTTTATTAAACCACTGAAGTGTGACCTGTAACTCTTTACTTTTATTTGGGAAAAACAGTTCAACTGTAATATTCCGTGGACTTCCACCAACAGCGTTACCTTTTTCGTCGGTTACTACCAAATCAAGTAACAGGGATTGTCCATTTTCATCCTTCCTGATGAGTGCTTCTTTCAGTGAGGGCATCCAGATGCGGGAAATCGCATTCGCCACTTCCTGTCCTGTTTTTCCAAAATCATCAATTGCCCATGATATCTTTTGAGTAAGGTATTGATTCTGAAATCTGTCGAAATCGCCTTTGGAAAAATTCTGATACGAAAAAAGGCATAGCGGACTTTTCTCATTTGCCCAGTCAAATCCTGTCTCCTTATCCTTGAATTTTATAATACCGCCTGTTGCCTTGTCTATTTTCAGTCCGAAAAAACGGGTATCTATTTCATTTTCAGAATTACTCATTTTCGTAAAACCAGACATCTTAACCGGAACAGGTTTCAGACTTTGTAATTTTTCTTTAGCTTCTGTTGCTTTTTCGTTCGGAAGTTGAGCGATGGAATTATTGATGTATTCTCTTTTTTCATTCCACGACTCCTCCATTAACTTAAAGTTGGGTTTCGATCGGGCAGCTTTAAAGTCATCAGGTTTGTAAATATCCCAATCTTTCAGAAATGTCTTTACATCGAGACCCCAGGTATGCTCGGCGACCATCAGTAGCGGAATACCAAAGGCCAGATCTGTTGCATCACCGAACTGAAGCGTTTTATCCTTTAACCATTTGTTTCGTAATCGGGAGATTTCCCTGAATTTTGAAATCTTTAAAGGATCACTACCCGCGCCGTGAATCCAGGTATCGCCTAATTCCTGTGTTACAATGGGTAACTGTTTCCGAATCGTCGAAATCTCCGTGGCAACCGCGTTAAAAGTAGATGCCGACACCTCAGCATTCGGAAATTGCTTGCGCAAGTCGCTGTATATCTTAGCTATTTGTTCCGGTTTTTGTGGACCGTGGTTATCTCCTGTAAAGTTAATAGCAACCGCCGTTTGTGTTCCTGGAATGATCATCAGGCTTCCATAATCCTTTTGATACATGACGTTTACCTCCGAACCATCGGGCGCACGCCACACAAATAGCGGAGGAACATCGGGTGGCATACTGGCCGAATTAACGCCAATGTGCAAAAACTCGATACCGTTTTTTGCCAGAATAGGCACGATACCCCTGGTATGACCAGGCACATCGGTCATCTTTGCCGATATGGTTTTCTTTCCAAACCGTTTATCTAAACCGGCAGATAATTGAATTCCCAAATCATACAATGACGGATCAGCCAATTCGGAATGAAGTGTAAAAGGTAATCCATGCCAGACAATATCTCCATGTTCAATCGCTTTCTCCATACGTTTACGCATAGACGGTTCAGCCTTTTCAAGAAATTCATAAATAAGCCATGAGCCGGTTGTCCAGACAAAACGATCGTTTTGGTTCTTTTGCCGCAGATTTTCAGAGAGTGACAAGGCCCCGGGAATAAACTCCTCCATGTAAGTCTTAATCACCTTCGAAGCCAGATTGGTGAAACCCACATCAAGGTGAGTTTTAAATATAAGGTGAACCTTTTTTATAGCCTGATCATCCGGAATACTATTTTTTGCAAATCCAGTGAACGATGGAGTAGTAATCAGGCCAAATGTGGCCAGGCTACCATACTGAATAAAGTTACGTCGATTCATAATCTTAAAATTGAACTTCCACAAACTTCACTTCGAAAGGATTAAGCTTAACCGACTGAACCGGAGTCCCAATTTCCTTCCCGGATACGTTGACCACAACGATACGTTTTATCGAACGTCCGTCAATTTTTGATTCCAGGTTAAGCTCTGCAGTTTTTCCTTCCAATTCTCTGAAATGCAATAAAATAGAATTTGAACTTTTATATGCAGGACGGCTGTTGATAAGAATTGCATTTGGGGAACCCGAGATTTTCACCGTTTCCAAAACGGGTGATTGAAACTCGTTTTTACCGGCCGGGAAAGTACGCGTTGCAAAATAATTCCGCTCGCCCCAGGCAAATTTTGTGGCAGAAGTATTGGTGGTATCGCTTGTTGATGTAATCTGATAACCCCAGTGGAAACCGCCTTCCTGGAATGCCCGGAAATTGGTAAACCAGTAGTTGTTCATCACCCACGAATACAACCAGGTATTTCCGGGTTTGGGATAACGTTCGAATTTACCCATGTTGAAATCGCTGAATTGCCACAATGGTATCTCGTTGCTTACCACGATAATCTGGCATTTAGATCCCCGCACGGAAACAAAGTTCTGGGCAGCATTCCAATCCGATGATGAGCCGGGCAGTTGCTGACCTTGTGAAAGAATACCACCGATCGTTTCAAAAACTATCCTTGATTTTGGTAAAGAGAACGGGAAGGCTACGTAAAGTGCCTCGGGAGTGGTAACGATTTCCTTTGCTGCTTTATATTGGAAATCAATCTTTTTCACATTTTTGAACAACCGGATTTCCAATTCAATCCCTTTCGGAGCATTTTCCTTTCCCTTTTCAAAACCTTCCATATCTGACGATATGCGAATACTTTCCCATACCGGTCCATTGGTCCCTTGTTCAACTTTAATATTCGAAACAGATGAATGTGAAGGAGTCATCTTATCTCTGTCTGGCAATGTTTCCCTAATAAGCTGACCGAGTTTCCATGGATTTTTGGAATCAACGATTTCCTGGTTTAACGCTTTGTCGAACAAACTGCTTATAGCACCAGATGATTTATCAACGACAATTTTATAATACTCGTTCTCAAGAACCTCGACAGAACCATTTTCATTTGCTTTCGGTTCAGGCTCGTCCGTTACCTCAATCTTTAATGCCTTATATCCCAATGCAGGGACATTTGCAACATCCAGAACCCAGTAGGCACCTTCGGCACGTTTGCGCAATAGCTGTGCCGTAACTTCCTTTCCTGTGGAAATATCGGTAATCTTATAATGTTTATCAACCGGAAGCACCTCATAATCAACAAACAATTCGACTGAACCTGAACGATCCCATCCCATTGAATTGACCACATAAATGATCGGGAAATCGGCTTTTTTCATAAATCCCTGCAAACGGGCCAGCGCTTCTTCATTCAATAGCGTTACCTTTTTTAATGCCTCCCAGGCATAAGCACCCTTTTGCAGCCACTGGCGTGTAGAGTTCTCAGAGAAAGGATTATTGATACTTTCGTCAGCACCGCAGGTATGTTCGTCGAAGAAAATGGCATTTTCGCTGATATGATCAATATTCCCTTCCAATGCCGGACTTAACTCGCCTCCAAGCATCGAAACCATCGCGAACATCCCTTCATCAACCTGCTTCATATTCTGGGTCTTGCGAACCTCTGCAGTTTCGCGCGAAGTTGAACCGTAACCGTCGGTCCACCAATCGAGCCATGCATTCCGGTAAACCGGAAGTTTATCAGCATATTTATTCTCAACATATTCCGAAAACTCGCTGGCAACTGCAAGTCTTAATTTTGGAGAATCGTATTTGGCATTCCACTGTTTTACAAGTTCGCAGGCAGCAGTTGATGGAGGTGCATTATCGGTACGGTAGCCGGAAAATTGGATTCCGATCCTGTCGAATTGATAACCACGATTGTCGAGATCAGCAAGGTGCCATAACAAATTCTCCGATTTGATTGCTTTACTTTCAATCCTAAATTCATTACCGGTCATATAATGGTCGGCACGAAAGGCAAGCAGCCGTTCGCCGGATGGTGCTTCCCACCAGAAACAGGTCGGCATTTCGAACGGAAGAATAGACCTTGTCTTATTGATCCCCATTACCAGGTATTTAACACCTGTATTTTTGAAATAATCGGGCATACACCAGGCGATGCCGTTCACATCGTTCTGCATCGCAGTTTTTACGGGAATACCGAGCTTGTTAAACTCCTTCAAAGGCTGAAGAAAATCATACATCACATTTTCATCTGAGATTTCGGCCATGTTCGCATACATGCCGGTCACTTCAATTCGGCCTTCGGCAATCCTTTTTTTAAACCGTTCGATTTGTGACGAAGGACGCGACCGAAGATATTCTCTTGTAACCCAGGCTGATTCGCAAGTCCACCGGAATTTAGCATCATCAGGCAGCTGGTCTGTCTGATCACAATAATCCAGTGCATAGTCAATATATCGCATGTGTTCGGCGAGGATTTCGGATTGGGGGCGTGTATATCCAATGTCAGTATGGGAATGCTGAACGAAATAAATCTGCCATTTCTTTGGAGGGACAAGCGTTACAGGGTATTTTACTGCCTGACTGTCATCGATTTTTGCTGAAATAATGACCTTCACAGGTTTGTTAACAGCTTGAAAAGTTAACAGAATACGGTTGTTCCCTTTAACCAGATCTGCTTTCGTCAGTTCATTTCCATCGCGGAAGAAAACTATTTTGCCAATTTTACCGGAACGGTAGCTGGCCACCACCTGCTGAAATGATTTACCACCCTCTTTAAAAAGTACGGGGGCATTTAAAAAGGTAATTTTTGAAGCCGGTTCATTCTGACCGTATGACGGAATAGTACCTATTAGTACTATCATATTGATATATAGCGATATCAACTGAAATTTACTCATGATCTTTCATTTAAAAGTTTAGAAACAATTAGCGTTCAAAAAATCAATTATCAGGTCAAATAATTGATTTGCTCATCATGAAATAGGCGTGTTGCAAAATGGTTCTTCGATCGATTCAGTCACCTATGACTAAATCTGCATAACAGGGAGGGAACGTTTGTGAGGCAGATGAAATAGCCATGAGAGTAAATATCTCGCAAGCCAAAAATGATTATTTGGCTTATTCCATCCTATCAACGAATTGAAAATTTTCCGGACTTTATTGGTCTTCCTGTCCGGTACCAAATTTAAAAAAAAGGCACTGCTACGAATATAGCAGTGCCTTTATAAAATATTATTTAATTACAGATAGATGCGCATACTGGTCTCCAATCCTGTACTCAAATGAAGTTGAGACTCCCGGAAGGATACTTGTATTTTTCAACAAACCATAATAAACATCTGCAGCAGCAGGTCCATTTACGATCTTGAAGATGAAAATACCTACTCCTGAAATAGGATCAGCAGTTGTCGTCTTTGTTCCTGCGTTAAACGCAGCGATCGTATTGGTTAAATTATTAGCGTCATACATTGCTGCGGTAGTAGGTACAAATTCGATTGTATGTCCGGCAGCAACCCAAGCGGAACCACCCTTCAGAATAAGTGAACCAGATATAGCAATGTTCGCAGTAGCAGCATTTTCAGCAACTGCGGCATTGATCAGCAGGTTTCTGCCAGCTGAAGATCCACCAAGTGATAAAGTAGCGGACTTCTTTAGGTAGAAATAAGGATCACGTGCAATGACAGTTGACAATACCTCATCGGTATAAGCTCCTTTTACAGCACTGAATGAATAGAACATCGTGTCCTTTCCGGCAGCAAAATCAGTTCCGGATATTGGAACCAGAAATGGTTGTGTTCCGGAAAATGGTGATCCGGCAATGGCTACCCATGTACCAGTTGTTCCGTTTTTCCTTTTAGCAACCAGTGTACCAGTAAAAGCAGCCTCTTTAGGAGTTACATTTACATTGAAGTAAGCTGTTTCAGCTGTTCGTGCAACATCAACAACAACACCTGAAACAGTTGGTTTTGTGGTAGTTATTGCTGGAACCATGTCAACTCTTTTCTTGGCGTAATCCGTGACACCATTAAATACAACCGTAACATAGTCTGACGCCTTTGTCAATTTTGCTTCTGCTCTGGTATAGGTAACTGTTGCCTTGAGGTCAGCACCAACTGTAGCAGTTTTCTGTGTTCCAGTCATCGGAAGTAATTGTGTTGTTGTACCCCCTGTAGTAGGAATCTGGAGTTGCAATAATTCGATATTCATCACATCACCGGACTTTGCATTTGGCAAAGTTGCAGTAACAGATAAAGATCCATCCAGCGTACTAATACCGGTAGTTGTAGTACTTGAAATTCCTGTCAGAATAACCTTTCCGCTCGCATCTTTAGGGATTTCATAATAGTCTTGTTTGGTGCAGCTGAGGATTGAAATCAGTACACAAAATATTGATATGAATTTTTTCATTTTCGTATATTTTTCAGATTAATAAAATCCAATTAATTCCCCTTTTGAACAGGAGCCCAACCAAAATTCTGCTGACATAACTTATTGTTGTCTATTTCAGTACCTGAAACCGGAGACAACAGGTGTTTAGCAGAGAACTGGTAGTTGAAATTTGTAGGTTGATGTCCAACAAGCGGCTCGATCGCTGTAAACGAACCCATCCCATCTTTCAGGGCCATACGGGTACGTCTCATATCCCAAAGCATCTTATTTTCAAACAACAATTCATAAGCACGTTCTGCCATTATACTTTTAAGCGTAATATCAGAAGCACCATAAGTAGGCACCAGCGCTCTTGTCCGAATTTCATTAATACCTTTTGCGATATCACTTGCAGGAACTGCAACACCAAGGGTGTTAAGCGTCCAGTTTACTTCAGTCAACATTAACAGAATATCAGCATAACGGTAAAAACTCCAGTTCAGACCCGATGACCCGGATTGTTTAATGGAAGATTTATCGTAGAATTTATACAAAAACGGCATCGGAAATTTTGCTGCAGGTCCTTCATTTGCGTCGTACCTGGTTGATTTCGTATCGCTTGTGAAAAAATACTGACGTTCCTGAACACGTTTGTCTGTTGAAAGGTAGGAGTTCTGATAAGCGACACTTGGAACGTATGTCCCATTCTCATCGTTTAGTGAAATCTGGCTTGCCAAAGGAAGACAAGTCTGAACCATTCCATTATTTCTAAGACCGGAAGCGTACTGAGCCTGGAAGATTGCTTCTCCCTTATTATTCATAGCAGGATTGTGCAAATCATCATAGGTTCCTAATGTATACTTGCCATAAAGCATATCAAGCTGTGTTTTCGATTTCTGAAGAAAATCCTTTGCACTTTGTGAATTGACAGGATAAGCAGTCATTGTCCAATTACCTGTAATGCATTTCGTTGTATCAGAACCAGCAGTAACTTCCTGGTAAGGATAACCAGCCATTGTAAGATACACATCAGCGAGAATTGCCCTGGCAGATAGCTTTGTGATACGGCCATCAGTTGAAGGTGCATCCACCAGCGTACTTTGATTCACTGCATATTCAAGGTCGGGAACAATGATCTTGTCATAAATGGTCTTCAAGGACGAACGTGGTTTAGACGCTTGCGCAATATCTGTCAGTACATCTGTAACATATGGTACGTCACCATAATAACGGACAAGGCAGAAATAATAGAAGGCACGGAGTGCACGTACTTCACCAAGGTATTTTGATTTCACATCAGCAGTCAACCCGGTTACATTTGGTAACATGCTAATAGAGTTGTTGCAATCTCTTACACCACGGTACCAGTTGTTCCATTCATTGATGAAATAATCATAGTCACCAGCAATTGAGTTACTTTCATAAACCCAAAGAATAGATCCCATATACTGTGAATAAGCCTTTCCAGTAGCATATTCAAGTGATGCTGCAAGGTTTTTACCCCACTGGTCACCACCGTCTGTCCAGTTTCCCAATGATCTGTAAGGCCCTATTGTCAGTGCCAGACCACCTTGAGCACTCGTAATTGTAGCATCCGTAGTGAGCGATCCGGTTGGCGTTTCCTTCAGGAAATTCTCGCACGAAGCGAGCAACAGCCCAAGTCCTAAAACTAATAATATAGATTTCATTTCTTTCGAATTTTATAAGTTAGAATATAAGATTAACACCTACTGTATAGGTTGTTGGACGAGGATACATGAAGAAGTCCATACCTGGAGTAATTGAGTCCATGTTATCATTGTCACTACCTTCAGGATCATAACCTGTATATTTCGTAAGTACGAAGAAGTTTTTCGCGTTAACATACAATCTTAATTTACTAACTCCGAGTTTATTAAGGATTGGCTGTCCAAATGTGTAACCCAGTGTAGTACCATCACCTCTGATAAATGAACAATCTTCGATCCAGTGTGTATCAGGATAAGTCTGGTAATAAGCACCACCATTACCCGGACGAACCTGGCCAATCATTGTATTCTGGTGGTCGGGACGCCATGCATTCAGGATTGAGTTTTTACCATTGGCCATTGCCTGACGGTCTTCTGAAGAGTGGTTGGTCCTGTTCTCTTTTTTAGCACCGTAAGAGACCCTGATATCCAAACTAAAGTCGAAGTTTTTATAAGTAAAGTTGTTGTTAAAATTCATATCGAAAATTGGGAATGCACTACCAAGAACACCACCATCCGATACAAAACTAATCACACCGTCGCCGTTTTTATCCAGGTACTTAACATCACCGGGAACAAAGCCATAACGGGCAGCCAAAGAGGCTTCCGCTGTACTGTATGTTCCAAGACGGGTTAATCCGAAGAATGAAGCAACCGGTTCACCTACTCTTAAAATAGTATTTGCTCCACCAACCCAACTGTTGCGTAAAATATCCGCTCCTGTTGGACCAAGTTTAACAATTTTGTTCTGGTTTGCACTATAAGTTACATCCATTAACCAGTTGAAATCCTTACTCTTAATCACATGTGCATTCAGTGTAACTTCCCATCCTTTATTCTCAATCGTACCGTAGTTTTTCTTAACACTACCAGTGGTGGTTGATTGTGGCAATGGTACATCAAGAAGCATGTCTTCGGTTAATTTATGGTAATAGTCAACAGCCAGCGTCAGGCGATCCTTGAATAATCCGAGGTCAACACCTGCATCATACTGGGTTGTCTTTTCCCATCTTAAGTCAGCATTACCTACCGAGTTTGGATATAAACCGGACATGTTAACGCCGCCCATTACGACATTACCTGAACCAAGGAATGACTGGGTCACATAACTACCAATCTCCTGGTTACCTGTTTGTCCAATACTTGTGCGGACTTTAAGGTTGGAGATTACGTCGATCTGTTTCAAAAATTCTTCTTCAGAAACTCTCCATGCCAATGAACCTGAAGGGAAGAATCCATATTTGGAGTTGGCACCAAATCTTGAGGAACCATCTTCACGACCTGTAATTGTAGCAAAGTATTTGCTCTTATAGTTGTAGTTCGCCCTTGCAAAGTAGGAGTTCAGTGAATTCTGTCCGTCACCGCTACCAACACCCGGCCTGGCTACTGTACCAAGACCAAGATTGTGCCATTTATAAAAGTCATCGAAGAAGAATGAGTTACTGGCACTCAAATCCTGATTTTCAAATCTCGACCACGAAAGACCTAACATACCTGTAACAGTATGGTCGCCAAAAGTCTTATTATAATTGAAGTAGTCTTCGTTCTGCCAGTAAGTTGTATTGGAAATGTTCATATCGGCATTACCGTTGGTAGTTATAAGCCTGCCTCCGTAATTGTTGTGTTTATAGAAGTTTAAGTCAACAGCAAAATTTGATTTAAACGATAACTCAGGCGTGATTTTGACATTAAGGGTAACATCACCCGTCACCTGCGAACGGTCATCGTATGTTTCAACATCATTACTGATATTCACCGGATTATGAGGAGTTTCCCCTGCAGGGAAGTCTGCATTGCTACTCCACTGACCAGCATATGAACCATAAACTGCAGGATCATTCGGGTACTTAATTGGAAGAATAGAATAAGCTTCAACAGCTGCACGTGCGATACCACCACTAAAATAGGATACATCATTCGTACGGTTCCTGCTTTTATTGATTCCCAGGTTTGCGCTAAAACTTACCTTGTCGCTGATTTTGACATCACCGGTAAGCTTACCTGAATAACGACGGAAATTTGAATTCAGCAAAAGTCCATCTTCAAGTGCATAATTCATAAAGGCTCCGAATTTTGCATTCTCATTACCCCCACGAATATTTATCTGATGGTTAGTAGATGTTGATGGCTTAAATGTCTCAGATTCCCAATTTGTATTGAATCTTGGTTTGTAATAATTGCCATCTTTTCCCATTAACGGAATTGAATATCCACCTTGTGAAGTCTTTTCGAAAAGCCATGGCATTTCGGAGTAAGTGTTACCTGTATATCCGGCTGGTAATATTGAAGCGTCGAAAGCTGCGGGCCAGTTTGGTGATGTTGCATACTTATTAACGTTCATCCATGCCTGTTTTGTAACATACATCATTTGTTCGGCATCGAGAACATAGAATTTCCTGTTCATCTCGCCCCTGGTTACATATCCATTGTATTCAACCCTTGTTTTACCTGCTACACCACGTTTGGTTGTAATAAGTATAACACCATTTGCGCCCCTGGCACCATAAATAGCTGTTGCCGAAGCATCTTTTAAAACGTCCATCGACTCTATTTCATTGGGATTCAAAATGCCTAGTGCATTTGCAACACCAACGACACCGTCAACTACAAACAGAGGGTCGTTATTCGAATTGATTGAGTTTGTTCCACGGATACGAATCATGGCGATACCACCTGGTGCACCTGAACGCTCAATTACTTTAATACCGGCAACTTTACCTCCAATTGCCTGGGCAACGTTGAAAGCTGGTTTGTCGAGCAATTTATCAGATGACAAATTACTTACAGAACCGGTTAAGTCTTTTTTCTTCGAAGTACCATAACCAATTGCCACAACCTCGTCAATAGCAATTGTTTCATCCATTAGAACTACATTAAATTCAGTCTTTCCGTCAACCGCTACATCCTGCGCAATCATTCCGACGAATGAAAATGTCAGGGTGGTGGCATTTTCAGGTAAATTTAACGAAAACCTACCGTAACTATCTGTTACAATACCGACTGTAGTTCCTTTTACGACAACAGATACTCCAGGAAGTGAACTTCCGGTTTTATCTGAAACCTTACCCGAAATCTTTTTGCCTTGTTGCTGCACAGCCTCCAAGGTTCCTCTGGTTACCACTATATTTTTATCCAGGATTCGGTAGGTATAGTTTTCATCAAGTACTTTCTTGAGCACATCGTCAATCGTAGCATCTGCTACTTTTACGGATTGGCGTTTTTCAAGATCCATTTCTTCGCTTTTGAAGAAAAAACCAAATTCACTGTTCCGCTCAATTTCGCGGAAAATATCCACAATATTGGCGTTCTTCAAATTCAGGTTGATCCGGGCTGTTTGGCTGTAGGAGTTCACAGCGGAAGCCGAGATCATAGCAAACAGGATAAGTCCAGCTGTTAATTTCATAATTCGGATAGTTTTTACCCACCTTTGCTGTGCAATGCATAGCAAATCAAAAATTTTCTTCATAATTTTGACGTGTTTTTAAGTTTAATTTAGAAACTGACCTCCATCAGTTTCGATTACTGAAATCAGGTGCACCCCTCCACGGGTGCACTTAGTTTTTCCACATGTACATTTTTTTGATTTAGAAGATGTAAACGATGTCACGCACCTCCTTTCTCTCTTCTATTTTAAAATTGATTTTGTCAGTTAATGCGAGCATTTTCAGCACCATTTTTACGGTAGTTGTCCTTTTAATTACACTTGTATACTTTGCTTTTGCCAATGACTTGTTCCTGATTATAATCTCCACATTATACCAGTTCTCCAATTCATTGCAAATTTCTGTAAGTGATTTATCGATGAAAACAAATTTCCCATCCTTCCAGGCTGTCGAGATAGAAGGATCTTGTTGGTAAACAGCCATCAGGTTCGACTTCTTATCGTAATTCAAATAATCACCCGGAATCATTGACATGGCTGGCTTGTCTCCGCTTTTATAGAGGTCAATCTTTCCGTCGACCAGGGTAGTAAAAACAGAGGGTTCGAAACTATAAGCCCTGATATTAAACTTAGTACCAATATCCTTTACTTTAAAGTATTGTAAATCAACGGAAAATTTCCGTGCAGTATCGGGAATCATATCGAAATAGGCCTCCCCGTTTAGTTCTGCTGACATCTCACCGTTCGAACTTCTATGCAAGGTAATCTTTGAAGCTGAACTAAGCCAGATTGCAGAACCATCTTCGAGATGAATTGTTGAAACAGATCCTTTTTCGGATGTATACGTAATATGTTGTGTCAGAACCTTGACCTCTTTATTTTCCGGAACCAGGTATTGTAATAAAAATCCAAGGGAAAGGGCAAGAACAAATACAGCTGCATACCGGTACCAGAGGTGTACCATTCTTTTCGCTTTAATAGGTTTTACCCGATTCCAAAATCGCTCAAAGCTATCTTGCTGTAATTGAATATCATTATCAGAATTTAAAATAGAAATAGTGTTAAGATTTTTATATTGGTAAAAAATCTCGCGCAGCGCATTATCCTCCTCAAGTAATTTGTAAAAATCACCCTTTTCTTCTTCAGTCGCCGAGTTGTTTAAAATCTTTCTGAATGTTTCTTCTGACATTTTTTCCCTTGATTAATCACTAAACACACAAGTATTCTTCTACCCTATCGGAAAAGAGAAGAAAATAAAACATTTTTTCACATTTATTAAAAGAAATTGGAAATCAGGCAAATCAAGGTAACGTAGTCCTTCAGTTCAAGACGAAGAATCCGTAAAGTTTTTGTCATCCGCGCTTCGACTGTTTTAATACTCACCGATTGTTTTTCTGCAATATCCTTGTAATGAAGTTCTTCGTGCCGACTCAAAAGAAAGGTTTCACGGAGATCATCGGGAAGAGCGGCAATTGCTTTGTCAATCTTCTCGCGTAACTCTTCGAACTCCATATAACTACCTAATTTTTCCATTGATTCAAAATTAAATTGCATTTCAAGGTATTTGATGTTCGCCTTATGTTTCAATGCAATTTTCTGATTCCGTAGATAGTTTAAGCAATTGTTTTTGGTGATCGTATAGAGGAAGTTACGGATATTAAACTGGTCGTTCAACGTCTCCTTTATTTCCCATAGTTTCATAAAAGTATCCTGAACTATCTCTTCCGAAACTTTCTCGTCGTGAAGATACTGAAGGGATAAATGATGCATTACACCGAAAAAATCGTTGTATATTTCTTCGAAGGCCTTTTTCTCACCTTCCCGAAGAAACGGTATAAGTGTATTGAGTTTAGCAGGATTCATTTCGGCATTAAAATTAGACAAAAATAAAGACGAAAATGAAAAAGACAATATAAATAGCAGGAAAAGTAAAATCGCATCTAATAAATATAGCAAGTGGTAAATGTCGCGCTATTAAAGAGACGTTGATAAATTCGCACTTGGACAAGTGTAGAATATATTAACTTTGCCGGACAAATTGTTATAATATGATTAAAGTTTTATTCCCTGTTTTCCTTTTCATCTTTTGTGCCCAGTTTTCATTGAACGCCCAAAATAGTCGACTCAAATTAGAAAAGCAAAGGGAAGCAGCCAAGTCAGACACTACCTTCAACGGTACTAAATTTCCATCTCACGACAGTATTCTTCACATAAATCTGATGGAAATAGAAATCATCAGCCCATATAAGTTCAAAAATAAAAGACAGGAAAGAAAATACAGCCAGTTGGAAATTGATGTGTTGAAAACTTACCCTTTTGCATTGATCGTAAGTAGCGAACTGAAACTTGTCAACGTCGAACTTGATAGTATCTATAAAGATAAAGCCAGGAGAAAAACCTATATCAAATGGTATCAGGATTATGTCTATAAAACATACATCGATTCTCTAAAATCATTGAATGTCGATCAAGGGCGTTTATTACTCAAACTGATTCACCGCGAGACAGGAAAATCCCCATACGAGTTAATAAAGGCATACCGTGGTGGATTGAATGCATTTTTTTGGCAATCAGCCGCTTTTATGTTTGGAGCCAATCTTAAGGCTGCATACAATCCCGAAGATGAAGCAATGATCGAACATATTATCCGAAGGTACAGGGCGGGGGAATTCAATTAAAGAAATGTCCCGATTTGTCAGTCCGACAATTTGATAATTTTGAAATGAATGAGAAGGTGTAAAATCGAAACTAATTAAAAAACTTTTATTAGTTTCGCCGTATCGTTAAATTTATTTCCGATCTTTCGACATAATATAATTCCCGCAATTATGGACCTTACAGTTAAACTACAAAGTAATAATCCGATTTTCGATAACTACCTGTCATGTCTTCCTACTAATCTCACTCACAGGGATATGTTGACGAAATACGAAAAAATTCCCACTTACATTTACTCCGAAAGTTCAGAAGCATCCATTGCAGTGGCAACTGAAATCGCCGGGGTAATTTTGGAGAAACAAAAAAAAGGAGAGAAGTGTGTATTAGGTCTTCCCACTGGTTCAACCCAAATCGGGATTTATGCCGAACTGGTAAGACTGCATCGCCAGGAAGGTTTGAGTTTTAAGAATGTAATTACCTTTAATCTTGACGAATACTACCCAATTTCCTCCTTTTCGCTGCAAAGTTATCATCACTTCATGCGAACGCATCTTTTCAATCATATCGATATCCTACCCGAGAATATTCATATTCCGGACGGAACAATTATTCTTGACTCGGTGCATGACTATTGCCGTGATTATGAGAAAAAAATTGTCGACGCTGGCGGTATTGATTTAATGTTGCTTGGAATTGGCAGAACGGGGCATATCGGCTTTAACGAACCAGGTTCCGGTCGCAATACCCGAACACGGATCATTACCCTCGATCCGGTCACGCGCCAGGAAGAAGCCGATCAGTTTCAGGGGTTTGTGAATGTGCCGCGCAGAGCGATCACGATGGGAATTGATTCAATTTTGGGTGCCCGGAAAATCATCTTAACTGCCTTCGGAGAATACAAAGCCAAAGTAATTCAGAAAGCGGTTGAGGAAGAACCTGACAGTCATATCCCTGCATCATTCATTCAATTGCACGACAACGCCAAAATAATCATCGACAGAAGCGCTTCCGCACACCTGATCAGGATTAAAACACCATGGTTGTTGGACAGCCTCGACTGGACGGACGATAAACTGGTACGAAAAGCAGTTCTTTGGCTTTGCGGCCGGACGAAAAAGCCAATCTTAAAACTTACCGGAAAAGATTACAACGATAACGGATTGAGCGACCTTTTGGCAATTGTCGGTGCACAATACCAAATCAACATCAAAGTATTTAACGACTTACAGCACACAATAACCGGATGGCCGGGTGGCAAACCAGATGTCGATGATGCCTTCAGACCCGAACGGGCTGAACCAGCCAAAAAGCGAATCATTATTTTCAGTCCACATCCCGATGACGATGTTATATCGATGGGAGGTACCCTGCTTCGTTTGGTAGAACAGGGCCACGACGTTCATGTTGCCTACCAGGTATCGGGCAACTTTGCGGTATCGGACGAGTATGTAACCCGGTTCCTCGATTTTCACCACGAATATATTGGTTACTACGACTATAACAACGAAAAGGCGGAAGAGCAACAACAAAAGGTACTCTCTTTTATCAAAAATAAAAAAGAGAATATGATTGATACTCCTGATCTTAACAAAGTGAAGAGCCTGATCAGGAGAATGGAAGCACGGTCGGCTTTACGCTATTTTGGAATACCAGACGCCAATATCCATTTTCTTGACCTTCCATTCTATGAAACGGGGACGCGGTTAAAAGCGCCTGTAAGCGAACTCGATGTAAATATTATTATAGATCTTCTTGAAAAAGTAAAACCACACCAGATATTTGCAGCGGGTGATTTGTCAGATCCGCACGGAACACACCGCGTTTGCCTCGACGCGATCCTGATCGCACTCGAACAGGTAAAAACGCAAGAATGGATGAGCAACTGTTGGGTTTGGTTATACCGTGGCGCATGGGCTGAGTGGGAAGCAGACGAGATTGAAATGTCGGTTCCGATTAGTCCGATCGAACTTTCCAGAAAACGGGAGGCTATTCTGCGCCATCAGTCCCAAAAAGAGGGTGCCATGTTTATGGGTGAAGATGAACGTGAATTCTGGGAACGGGCAGAACAACGCAACCGGAGCACCGCCAAATTATACGACGAATTAGGAATGGCAGAATACGAAGCAATGGAGGCTTTTGTGAAGTATTACCCCTGAAAACAATTCAGCGTTCATATAATTGCCTGAATTAAACGATGTCAGGGCAGATGTACAGAAAGTCGGTTAAAGCATTATTTAAAAATTTAGTTTTATTAGGATATTGATTAAATTCGCACGCTCCCACTTTGAGAAAAGGTGGAGATCGTGCGAATTTTCGTTAAAAATCAATTGTATATTTTCGGTCGTGTATATAAAGAAAGGCTCAGCATTTATTTTATTGTTGTTTCTCCTGATTCTAAAGGCAGCTATTTGTCTGGCAGACAATCCTCCTGCAAAAGAATTCCGGGGGGTTTGGATTGCAACCGTAAATAATATCGACTGGCCATCAGCTCCCGGCCTGCCCGTTGAAGTTCAGAAACACGAACTGAAGGAATTGATTGAGCGAATCGAACAGCTTAACTTAAACGTGGTGATCTTCCAGGTAAGACCTGCATCCGACGCATTTTACCCTTCCAAAATCGAACCATGGTCCCACTTTCTGACGGGGAAACAAGGTTTAGCCCCAGCTACTTTTTTCGATCCGCTTGCCTATGCCATTGAACTTTGCCATTCGAAAGGGATGGAATTGCATGCCTGGTTCAATCCTTTCAGGGTCCGGAACAACGGCTACTACGAGCTCGATCCCAACAGTTTTGCAGCCCGGAATCCAAACTATACGCATTTGTTTGATAATAAGCTTTTTCTTGATCCTGGTATCCCACAGGTGCGAAACCATATCATTAAAGTGATCATGGAAGTTGTTCGCGAATACGACATCGACGCGATTCATTTTGATGACTATTTTTATCCTTACCCAATAAGAGGAAGAAAATATCCCGACCTGGAAACCTTTAATAAATACGGAAAGGGTTTTTATCCGAACAAATTAGGTGACTGGCGACGCGAAAACATCAACAGGTTCATCGAAGCACTTCACGACAGTATAAAATCATTTAAGCCCTCTGTAAAACTGGGTGTCAGCCCATTTGGAGTCTGGCGGAACAAGAGTGACGACCCGAACGGTTCACCGGGTATGAAAGCCACTACCTCGTACGACGATTTGTATGCCGATGTTTATAAATGGCTCGCCAACGACTGGATCGACTATGTCATTCCCCAGCTGTACTGGGAACAGGGAAACCAATTTGGCGATTTTACAGTGTTGGCAAAATGGTGGAACGAACATAGTTTTGGAAAACCGCTTTACCTTGGACAGGCCTTGTATAAATCGGCTGGGGCAACCAAGGTCTTCACAAATCCAACAGAGATCAGTGAGCAGATCAGTATATTACGAAAATTCAAAAATGTAGGTGGTTTTGCCTTTTACAGCGCCTCACAGCTTACAAAATTATCAGGAGTTGTACTTGCGGAATTTAATAGTAATCTGTTAAGCACGAAAGTTGATACCCCTAATAATACAAGACCTGTAATCATTGTCAAAAAAATTACGCCTCCAATTCCACCGATGCCTGTTGCGGAAAAGACACTTCTCGCGGATAAAACCACGATTGCAGAAATGGTCAACACGACTTATAATTCACTAATCAATACCGAACTGCCAACACCCGAACAATTTAGTGTGATTAAAACACGCAAAGGGCTGGAGATTTCCTGGGTGACAACAACATCAGTCAACGACAATGGGTTAAAGTATTCAGTGATGATTTTCGAACCGGTTGGAGGTGGTGGTTACTTGAACAAAGTATTTTCGACCACCGAATATAAAACTGTACTAATTCCCCGGAAATCAGATTTCAATCCATCTAAGGTGCTCTTCGGAATCGTTTCGACCAACGAAAACGGTTATCAGAGCCCATTTCCAAAACTGTTCCGTATCAAAGGGAAAAAGATCGTTTTCAATTAATAATTACCGAAACCGCTAATTTTCAAACCAGAACCTAAACAAAAGGTAAATCTTCCCTTTTTTCTTAACTTTGAACAATTCCTGTTGGAGTTATTTCCGTTTCAATCCGAAAGTACCCATTGAAAGATACAATCAAAGACAGATCGCATTGGTTAGAGGTCTGGATCCGGTTTCGATCGGGCAATCAATCAGCGTTTAGCGAAATATACGAGGAGTTTATAGACTCGCTTTTTGCATATGGCAGCAAGATTACGCGCGATCGTGAATTGGTCAAAGATTGTGTTCAGGATATTTTTGTCGAGCTTCAACGACTTCAACCCAACCTTCATCACCCCGAATACATTGAATTTTATTTGTTTAGATCATTAAAAAACGCGATTCTTCATAAAGCGAAGGAGAATAAAAAAACGAATAGCCTGGCAATTGAAGAGATGACTGGTTTTGATCTGCAATTCAACATCGAACAGGATGCTTTCAACCTGGAATCGGATCGTTTTCGTACAGAAAAGCTAAAGAGTATCCTGCTAACACTTGACCCTCAAAAACGGGAGCTGCTTTTCCTTAAATTCAGTACAGGCCTGAACTATGTCGAAATCGGCCAGTTGTTAGGCGTGAACCCCGATACCGTAAAGAAGCAGGTATACCGTACACTTGATCACCTGCGCGGAAAGTTTGGTAGTCAATTAATGGAACTGCTGATGATTTGGGGAACCAGGATATAAATAACGCCTCAAAGCTACACCCGAACTTCTATTTGCGGCGCATACAGCAATTCTATTCCTATTCCATCTTTCCAGATGCGCCTTCATCTGCATTGTATCTTCTCTCCCCGGGTTGCGTTCACTTCGTTCCCTTACCCGGGGTTATTGATATATAACCCTTTCAGGGTAAAGACAGTGAAATAGTAAATGATCTTGTCTCGTATTTCAATTGCCGAAATGAAGTTCAACACCCATTCTCTTTTTCTCCTCTTTTCTTCGTAAAATCCACTTGAAGGGTTTACAACCGCTTCAAGGGCACTCCTCGTCCTAAATAGTTAAACAAAAAATAAATTTCACAAAAGATGTCCCTTTTCAGGTTTCTGTTCCTCTTACAAGTACATACTATAACTAATGACTCCATTCGATCAGAAATTCATAGAGAATCCGCAGTTTATAAAATGGATATTCAATACAAGTCCCGCCTTGGAAACCTATTGGGAACAATACCAGGATGAACACCCCGAAGAGAAAAGCCAGCTACTTGAACTAAAGCAACACCTGACAGATCTTAAATTCGCGAATGAAATACTTCTCCCGGTTGAAAAGGATGAGTTGGAGCGTCGGGTGAAAACAAGGATCAATCTGAATCTGAAGTCAATAAAACGACGGCTTGTCATGTATTCCTTGATGAAATATGCGGCAGTTGCTCTTATTTTTATGGTAATCGGAGGTCTATTGGTTTATTTGAATTCAGGTAGAGATTCGTTTTATCAGCAGCAAATCAGTCAAATGAGTCAAATGCCATCTACAACTCAGGGGCCTTTGCTGATTACTTCGAATGGTGACAATGTCAACCTGAAACAATCACAATCTACAGTCGATTATAGCAGTAACGGTGCGGTCGTTTTAAACAACGACTCTGTTATTCAGGCGGAAACAGATATCCCTGATGTGCTGAACCAGATCATCATTCCATACGGGAATCAATCAAAAATTGTATTGTCCGATAGTACTGTGGTTTGGCTGAATGCAGGCAGTCGCCTGATCTATCCGACCTTGTTTAAAAATAAAACCCGGGAGGTAATGCTAATTGGCGAAGCCTTTTTTGAAGTGGCAAAAAATCCGGAAAAACCCTTTATCGTCAAGACTTCTGATCTGGATATCAAAGTACTGGGGACCCAGTTTAATGTTTCCGCTTATGCCGAGGACGATGTAATCCAAACAGTATTAAAGGAAGGGAGCGTTGATATTCGTCGGAAAGGAACATTGTTCTTCGAGAACGACGTCGTGATTAAGCCCAACCAAATGGCAGCGTTCAATAAAAAAACGAGTGATACCAAAATCTACCAGGTTGATGCCGATGCTTATACCTTATGGACAAAAGGTCTGATACATTTCGAAGACGTAGATTTCAACCGGGTTATCAAAAAGATAGAACGGTTCTACAATATTTCGATCAGTTTTTCTGATCAGGAAAAGGAGATCATGCGCATAAGCGGCAAACTCGATTTAAAGCAAGGGAGAAAGGAGGTGATGGAATACCTGGAGAAAGTCTCTTTATCCAGGTTCGAGCAAGTTCAAGTAGATAAATAGGGTCTGCTGAAAAACTAATTTTTTAGATTTTTCGGGATACCGTTGCAAGATTCAATGAATCTGCTGAGAGGTACCACACTCGTATAATTTCTTC